>Ga0265301_10000896_pt1 | contig 40796 bp, 40 predicted proteins | sample AusTroGonzalo_MG_2_FD_193488 | JGI IMG/M metagenome (GOLD analysis project Ga0265301, IMG submission 193488) | Bovine rumen microbial communities from tropical cattle in Woodstock, Queensland, Australia - Gonzalo_04 | ecosystem: Host-associated > Mammals > Digestive system > Stomach > Rumen ...
AGAGAGATACTCTAATTGAATGTTTCCACGCTCATTTTCAGAGAAATTACCTAATTGAAGTTTTTCTGCCAGCCAATCATCCATTACTGGAAGATTCTTTAGATTCTTCAGTATAAATTTCTTTGCCTGATCATCATTTAGTTTTTCCCAATCATTCTTTTCAGGGGTATGAACATAGGTAAGAATGTTGACTAGCATTCCTCTGATGCGGTTGTAATCAGCAATGGCTTCCTTAGCTTGAATACCATCAGCACAAATTTTTTCCAATGCTGTAGATATTTCAGCATTAAATTGATTCAGGATAGCATCAACTAGACCTCTAGTAGTTCCTTTAAGGTGTGAACTATAGTTAATGGCCTGAGCGGGCTTCTTAACAAAATTACGGGTAAATTCAATGGATTCAGCTGTCTTCTCTAAAGACTTGTCTTTTGGATCAACATTGAAGTTAACATACCCAAATTCCTTAAGAAGATCTAGGAATGATTGAATCGTATCCTTAGCATACTTAGCCTTTTGAGCAGTAAATCGTTTATTTTCTTTTGGATTTGTTGAAGCAATAGTCTTTTGCAGTTCTTCTTTAATAGTCTTGGTAGCTGCTTCAGTATAGATATCAGATTCATTTTCACCTAGGAACGTTCTTTTTTCTCGTTCTTCTCCAGAAATTCCCTTAGAAATCTGCTTATCTAAAGAAGTATCCATGCCAATGTTAATACCACCTCTATAGCCTAGTTTTAACATGGCGGGTGAAGTAATGCCATTACCTCTGGTATCAACAACAGCATTGTTAACAGGACCTGAGGTAGCAGCATCAGTACCAACTTGGAAATTTGGATACCAATCAGCGAGAGACTCAGTTAAAGTATTAACTGCATCAGTAAGTTCATCTGACCACTCAAAATTTTCATTATTAGTTGCTTGTTGACGTCTAGTTTTTACTCTGTTTAAAGAGTCTAGAACATTGGCATACTGGCATAGATCAATGAAAGCTTTAAGACTATCTAAGCAATCTCTGCCTGAACCAATGGAAGCGGCAAATGGGTTATCCAAACTTTGAATATCAGATAGAAGTTGCTTTAGATCATTTAAAGATCTTTGTTTACCTGTTTCTCTAACAGCATTGAGAACTCTGTACCTCAGTTCCCTCTTTTCCTGCATTAATTTAATAAAGTTATCAACATCTTCAATATATTCAGAATTATCTGTTTTTTCTGTTGATTCCCCAAAGGCATTAGCAAGACCCTTCTTATAGAGAAGAAGGTCATCTTCGTCTGTTAGATCAATAGGTTTAGAGGCAACTCGAACCAGTGCTCTACCTGTCTTATCATTTTGAGAGGTAGAAGAACCAATTTCTAAGCATCGACCATTGGATGTTAACGTATGGTCTGAATAGAGGGCTGTAGTAGCAAGATCCTTACCCATTGATTCAACAGTCTCAATGCGCTCAAAAGCAAGATCAATGGTTTGTCTTTGACCTTTAAGAGTAGCGATACGATCCTTAGTGGTTCTATACCTTAGTTCATCAATATCAACCGCAGTACCCTGCTTCATTAGGTATACAGCACCCCTACCACCTGATTCTGGATCAAATGATCTTAAGAAGTTAAGAGTATCTGTATCAACATACCTAGCCATCTGGTTCTCTTCAGCCATCCAGAGAGCCTGCTTGTTAGTAATTGGTGTGCTAGATCTATTAAATGTAGTTCTTATGGCAGGGGGTAAAAAGTGAACTCTATTTTTAAAGTTCTCCCCAATGATATCTTCAAGAATCATTCTCTTATTACCAGTTTTACTGGATTTGAAGAGATTCTTTAAGAACTTATAGTTTTCATTTGCTGGATCCAAACGAACAGTCTTAATCGTTTCGGTATGAATTTCAGAAGTATCTCTAGGATCCTGCCATTGATAAGTCTCTTCTTCCTGTTTAATAATTCCTGCACTAAGTAGTGTATCTGCTACTAATTTGGCACAATCTGTAAGGAAGTCATCAACATCTTCTTCCAGGGCATCGTTAACAGGAGCAATTCCAAACATCTTACGCACAGTGGTCTTTAAGTGTGCAAAGAACATCTGCTGAGGAAGACCCTTGAAGTGCAGTTTACCCTCATCATTAGTGAAGATATAGCTTGATGGAACAGGCAAATAAGTATCCTGTTCTTCTTCTGTCATCTCATGAACCAAGGTATTAACCTTGGAAATCATCTGAACAGAAGTCATTCTTAAAATATCTTTGGAATTTCCTAAGAAACCATCTTTACCATTTTTAAGCACACCTGTGAGATACTTCTTAACGTATGGATAATTTTCCAAAGCTTTCAGGTGTTCATTCATGTTTTCAGTAATAAGAACACCAAGAGGTCCCTTTGGATTTAGTGACTTAAGAATGTGATCGGCAATAGTATCTGTCTTTGTAGGCCATCCAAAAGTATCCTTATGGGCTTCGCCAAGAGAGGCTTTTAATCTTTGAACATTGGTAAATCCAAGCGATTTAGCTAAAGCAATGATGGTTGGATCATTATCTGAAGTATTTGTTGTAAGAAGCTTATGCCAAACAGCATAAATATCTGTGTTTGGCTTCCAAAAATTAATAAATCTTCTTACTGGTTGGAAAATTTTAGCCAGTTCTTTATATTGGTTTGCAAAACTGGATCTAGCTTTTTTATCACTTAATTTAGAGATAACAAACTGTCCATCAGGAAGTTCCTCATAGGTATATCCCTGAACTTCCATTTCATGCTCAAAACTCTCACGAAGGCTATTTAATTTGTCTTCATCTGTAATTTCAGTAAGAGCAATAAATAGTCTAGTAAGCGGAGTTGTAGACTCAGATTTAGCATAGTCAGCAACAGCTTCTTTGATTAATTTCTTTTGCTCTTCTGGAGTCTTTTTAGCTATTCCTGAATACTTATTTGGACCAACACTCTTTGGTTCGGATACTTGTGCATATTGCTTAATAAGATTTGCTCTTTTCTGCTTTAAGGTATTGGCAATACTTTCTTGTGCATCCTTTTTTAGGTGTGAGTATTTCTCAGCAACTCGCTGATCAATATCTTCATCTGTTTGCTTTAAGAGCTTTAAATCCCTCTCAGGGATATCTGTTCGATTTTCCCAGAATAGCTTATCCTCCCCACTCTCTTGTACAGGAGTGGTTTCAGAAAGATTTTCATTATTTTCTACCCCCCTAGTGGTATTTTTTTGCTGATTTTGAGTAGGGGAGGGGACTGAATTACTAGTATTCTCTACTTTTTGTTCAAATTCTTTATATTCCTTAGAGGAATGAATTTGTTCTGAAGTTTGTCCTTCAGAAGCTTTTTGCTTAATAAAGTTAGAAATCTTTGTACGATCAGATCTCTGCTCAGGAGTTAGAGCATTACTTGAATCCTGTGCTTCAGCATTAATTAAATCAGCATAAGCTAAATCAATTTCTTTTCCAGCATCTTCCTTAGATATATTCCCATTCTTATAACGGGACATAATATCGTCATGCTTCTGAGCATATGCTAAGTCATAATCCTTAACAGAAGCCCTCTTTGGCTCAGTAATAGGAGTAATTTGCTGTAGTTGGGTTTGAACAGTAGGAGCCTCAGTAAGATTACTCTGAACAGGTATTCCGGAAGTAGAAGCTTCCTTTGCCCCTGTTTGAGAAGTAGGTACTGAAGTAACCCTGGATACTGGTCCTGCTTTTGGCTGAGAAATTCCCTCAACAGAACTTTCTGGTTCGTCTATGACAATACGTTCATCAGGATCAAAATCTCTGGTATGTTGTTCTAGAGTTCTTTTTTCTTCTTGTTTTTTAGCTCTACGGTCATAATCAGTATATTCGCCCCAAATTGGTGCAACTTCTTCAACTAACTTGGGATCATGTTGATTAGGATTTTCTGCAATATTCTTTAAAGTATTAACTAATGGTGCAGGAAATTCCTGTAGTAAAGCATCCTTAGTATCTTGATCTTCACCAGTAGATTTTATCTGGTAAATCTTAATTTCATTGGCTAATTGATCATCTGCAACAGGAGTACCTTCTTTATAAGTACTTCTTTGCTCATCCAGTTTTTTATTCAAAAATGTTGAATACTTATTTAAATCTGCTTCTATTTGAGTCTTTTGACTTTCTAAATGATCTCTATAGACTTTTTGCTCTTCATCAGAAAGACCTGTAATCCCAAGATTATCAATAAGAATATCTAAGCATTGCTTAGCCTTTCGTGCTTCTGCATGGCTTTGCATTGCCGCTTCAGTAGTCTTACCACCAATTTCCCTAGACTTAGCAAATTTTTCTTGGCTTTCCTGATAAATTTGTTTAAAGGATTCTAGTTCTGCGGTGTTATTTCCAGCGGCTTTTCCAGCAGCAATGGATTTATCTATTGAACCAATGAAGTCTTTAACTTCTCTTTGTCTATTACGTTCATCCTTAGCATCAAAAAGCCCATTAACAGCACTGGCTCCAGCAGAAGCAGCCTTGCCAACAGCCGTAAGACCTTCTCCAATGCCTGAAACAGCCATGTGGGGAGCAGAAATACCAAGACCACCAATTGCACCTTGAGCACCTGCTTCACCAACACCTTCAAGAAGTTGTTGCTGTTGATTGAGGAATTCTCTGGTAGCCAAATTGCCAAAGAATTGTGATGATGCTTCAGAGAGACCTTCTTCAAGAGGTTCAGTTCCACCTTCCACAGCAGAACCAAGGAGTCTCTTGGCAAATCCTGCATTCTTAGCAGCTAATCTGCCCATCATAGGACTTGCTGATGAACTGAAAGGTCTTTCAGCCCATCTTGTCATATATCCAAGAGCAGCAGCAGTAGCAGCAGTTCCTGCACTGGATCTTCTAGCAGCAGCTAGAGCAACATCCTGCCTTGCTTCCTGAAGAATTTCAGGTTTTTCTTGAGCAGTCTTGCCATATTTCTGTTCTAGTTCAGCAACTCTTTCTCTGAATTCTGGGGAGTTCTTTTGAAGTTCCTCAAAGCTCATCTCCAAGCCTTGGAGGTATTGCTCAACAAAAGATCCACCACCTTCCTGAGCACCAGTAGAAAGCATCCAGGGAGCATTAGCTCTGATACCTTGAGCCAAAGCTTCAGTTCTCTTAGCTCCAATAAGTCTCGCAGATGCCGCTCTAGTAGCAGTAGCAGCCTTAGATAGTTGTTCAGCCGCTGAACCAAGGAATCCACCTTTAGCGGCTATCTTGCCTGCTGTAGTAAAAGCAGATCTAAGACCACCAGACATAAGAATGTCTGTGCCTAGAGAACCAAGACCCTCAGTAACTATCTTCTTATAGTTACCAGTTCTAAAGGCAGTTTTAGCAGACTCAGTAAACTCTTCACCCATTTTGGCAAAGTTTGCTTCTGATTCTGACATTTCACCTCTAGCAACCTTATCAGCATATTTTCTGTTAAGGTCATCTTTGATTTCCCCCATTTGTCTGGCATAGACTCTGGATCTAGCCTTTTCAGCAGGAGAACCAAGGTTATCTGAGAAATCCTGAATAGCTCTGGTAAGCCTTGAAGCAGCTTCAGCTGCTCCGCTAAAGGGAGTAAAGCCTAGACCAAAAGCGGCAGTTCCTGTAAGACCAGTAATGGCTCCAGAAGCTATATTTTTAACAGCATCCCCGATAGGATTAGTAACACCAGCAGATTCAAGAGCATCTGCTTGAACTATTGATTCTGCTTGTTGGAGTGCTTGTTGATGAGCCAGATCTTCTTGACCATATTGCTGTGCATAAACTTCAGGAGCAATAACAGATAAGGCGGCTTTATAGTTTTCAGATTCAGACATTAAAATAAATCCCACATTAGCTAAACTAAGTGGGATCTATTTTAACAGATGACTGGTATGAAGGCTACTTTACAGAGTTAGAAGCACTAGCAGATTTAATGATATTTTGCTGTTTTAACTGTTGTATCTTATTCTGCATTCTTTTAATTTGTGCTTGTCCTTCTGGAGTATTTCCATAAGGGGTTTGTTTAATAGCTTCAATTTGATTATTATATGTGACTAATTGATCATATACCTTAGAAGCTTGATCATATGTTTGAATAGCTCTTGTAGCAGATTCTAATTGAGCTAATGCTTTGGTAGCTGCTGATTCTCCAGTATATCTTCCTGTCTTTGGATCTTTTGCACCAGAGAAATAATCCATAGCAGCATCTAGATCAAAGTTATAATTGGAAAATCTTCCTAAGAATGGAACCCAAGACCAATCACCAGCTTTACCAAAAGTTAATAAAGCGTGCGCTAATTCAGTATCTCCAATATTAATTCCTCTATTTTTTAACCCACCCACAAGTGAGTTAGAGAATTGAGAAACAATTTCTCGGAAATCTTCAGCATCTTGTCCAGTATAATTAAATTGCTTAAGATATTCTTCAACAATTTCTCTGGATGTCTTTTTTGTGATATCTCCTTTATTATCAACAGAAAGCGCCCTATTAGCTTGTAGAGCTTGATTCTTTTCGTTTTCAGCTTCAGCTTTTCTAGCTAATGCTTGAGCACGTAAAGCATTAATACTGGCTTGAATTTGTCTAGGATCTGTGACTGTATCATCAGATTCACCTACAGCACTAATATCAACTTGCCTATTATTAAGCCAGTCACCAACTCTTTCAGCAAAGTATGGATTAGTCTTTAATTTATCTAGTGTTTCTGCCGCATCTAAGTATATAGCAACACCATCAGGACCAAACTTTCTGAGTCTTCTTTCTAAATCTCCAATACCTAGACTTGCCTGTTCTGCTAAACCAGTAACTCTTTTTGCCTCTTTAAACTTAGCCCAGTTCAACTGATTTCCACTGTCTGCTAATTCATGTTCTCTTTGATTCTTTAAAATAGTTTGAACAGATTTAGATCCAAGTAATCTTGGATCCACTTTATCTACTGCTTTCGAACCAAGTTGAGAAAGAATAGCTCCAGCTTTAGCTTCAAGATCTGACTCCTGTGCTTTAGCCAGTTTGCCAAGTATGTTATCAGACATACTAGCTGCTTTAAGCCAAGGATTCTCTTTAGCAATAGCTGCCTGTATATTAGCAGCTGCAATATCAGCGGCAGGGCTAACACTTACATCATGAAAAGGATGTAAATCAATATATGAAGTCATTGTGAATCCTTATGCGTAAGTTTGGAGTCTGTTTCTCTGAATGCTGTAGTCATTCGGGTTAAGACCAATTCTTTGACCCGCTTGTGCCAATTGATCGAAAGACGCCAAGCTATTCTGAGCGAGCTCTTTGCCTGCTTCTGGATTAAATGCACTCATGCCCATATTACGACTCAGAAGATTATTACCAAAAGCAATACCTTGTTGTTGTGCATTATATTGACCGAGTTTCCACTGATTTTCTACTGCTTGTTGTGCATTAGCTAGAACAGCTTTGTTGTACTTATTTTGATTAATAAGACCTATGCCTCCTAGCACAGCAGGAGCAAACATTTGCAGGGGGGTGGTGGCATTATCCCCAGTTCCAATGGGTGTGGTAAAGAAATTCCACGCTTTACCTACGCCATTTCCAAGATAATCTAAAAAGCTGCCAGTGTTTTCTTCTTCATTCATAGTAGTAATCTCTAAACATGTTTAGGTATTTCAATTATACTGCTTGAGTCTAAAATCTCTGAATTATTCTTCACCATTGATAGCCCAAGCTAAAAACTGCTGATCATAAAAACACATTTCAGGGGAATATCCAGGAATTGTTAATTTATCAGTAACAAAAGTACTCACAGTACTTACACAAGCAGTTGGCAGATCTGCTGTTAAAGCAAACTGAAGAAAATCGTCAGGAGATAGATGACCTAAAACATCTGGGAATTGGGTCATCATTTTTCCTAGATATGCTTGCATTTTTGCTACTTGTTCTGCTGATGCGGTAGATGTTAATTGACTTTTAAGAGTGTTTAAAACATCCATGTAGCTCTTATAAGCATTATTAAATTCAGCAAAATCACTCTCAAGTCTAGCTAATCTTCTCATGTACTTAGCTTCTTGAGATTGATTTACAAACTCAGTAACTGAGTTCATATTTAAAAGTTTTTTGCTAATTAGACCCCCAACTTGGTCAAAGAAGGTTGGATCCTGCATAACACCATAGTTAATATTTGCTAATCCACCAAGTATTTCTTCACCTTGTACAATATTTTCTTCAGCATAATAACCATGAGAAAGTTCTATTAATAATTTATCGTCTGCTCCTGTAAACATTTCTTGGGCAAGTTTCATTCCACCCAAGGAAGCAAATGTAGAGATACCTGCTATACCACCAGATATCAACCCAGATTTTAAAGCATCTTTAAAAGATCCTCCATTAACGAGAGTTCCCCCAAAACCTTGAGTTAATCCAGCTAAAGCAGCACCTCCTGCCATAACCATAGTGGCTTCAAGATTACTTGAAATAGCTTTTAAAGTTTCACTAAAAGCTAAAGAATTTGCTTTTAATGAGGCATTAATACTTTCTAATGTTATTTCCCCAGTTTCTGAAACAACACTTGTTGATGTATAAGGAGAACCTGCAATTTCCCCTGCATATATAAAAGCTTGTTGTGCGGTATAAGCAGCAACACCAGAAATAATACCTGCTCCAAGAGCTTTAGAAAGGCTTCCTGTTTGAGCATATGTTTCACTAGCAGATATACCAGCAGCCACAAATGGAAGAGCATATGGAGCAAACCAAGCCACCAAAACCATAACAACAGCTTTAATAATGGAATAAACCCAACCACCAATTCTTTCACCAAAAATAGTAGTTAAAAGTTTACGAGCAGCTGTTAATAATTTTGCCCCTAATGCAATTGAACCAACAACAGTACTTACTGTAATTAATGTTGTTCCTATGATAGGCATTGCTGGAGCAATAGCAATACCTAACGCAATACCAAATATTCCACCAAAAGAACTAAAAATACCTCTCTGATACCATTTCTTTTTATAGGTAACTTGAACCCAGCAGTTACAAACTAAAAACAACCCACCATTGACAATATCCATCTGAGTTCTAGCACCCACTTCATTAAAAGTGTTTAACTCAAATGGAACTATGAATGGGGATGTGGAATCAGGCAATCCTGTTCCATACTTGAAAGTTAAGCTAAGCCACTTGGTTGGATTATCTTTTCTAAAATCTTTAGCTACTTCTTTTTCTGGCGAAACTATATAGTTGACTAAAGAACTAAAAATTCTTTTCCAGTCCCAACCTTCCCTGTATTTTTTTCTTTGCTCTATTTCATCATAATAGAGTTGGTCATAAGCAAAGTCATTAGTAAAGTCATGAGTAACTGAAGCAGTCTGAGAGTTATCTGTTACTGCTTCATATGCCGTTGTTATAATTGTTTTACCGGCATAGATATGATTTGTTAGTTCTAGACAAACAAAATCAATAAAGTGCCATCTATCAGCAGATACCTGATAGCAAAATAGGGTAAAAGTAAATGGAATTGATCGTTCTTCTGGTTCAAGAGTAGGGGTCCATTCACCACTATCATCATTACCTTCCCAGTGATATAAAGGTTCTCCATCAGAATCATATGCTTGAACCATTTCAGTCCAAGTATATTTATAAGTACCTGTTAAAACCCCATACTGACCTACTTTAGCATCAGGTCTGAATTTACCATTAGCTTCAAAATATTGAGACTGCGCCCAAGAATAATCATAGTTAAGGTTAGTACTGGCACATGTAATGTTTAAATGATGGTGGAAAGAATTATCAATATTTCTAATTCTTTTCCAGATTTTTTTACCACCATCATGTGTGTTCCATTTATGAACACATTTTTCAATAAATGCTCCAAAATAATTACTGCCTACATAAGTAGGTCTTGGTGACCAGACTTCTAATGGATCTTCACCTCTTGATAATGCTTCATTAACATGAAGATTTAAAAAGAAGTTGTACATATACTTTAGATCTGACTGGTTCCGAGAGTTAAGGGTAACCCCATGAACCAGAGTCATATAGTCTATGTCTCCTATAGACCCTTCATTGATGTTGCTGGTTAAGTTATTTTTTAAAGCTGTATAAGGATCTGGCCTATATTTAATCTTGTCATAGATTTCCAAGAACCTTAAGGTATCACTAATTCTTTTAGCCTTATCTCCCGTATACCATGCTGTATTGGTTCTAATTGGAATAACAGGAAAGAATGTCCCGCTGGGATGAGTACCACTATTGGCAATTATTGAATCCAGTCTGGGTATCCCAGAACCTTCTTGATAGGTGTAATACCCATAATGTCTTTCATCATATGGAATAGTAGTAATTACTTCTTTTCCATCTTTGCCGATGATTGTTTCTTGTCTTGTTTTGGTAATGGCATAGGAATATGCACATTCAAGAAACCTGCTATTAGGGGTATAAGTAGGTAAGGATCCTTCCACCACCCAGTCTTTAGGGTCTGGATAAGTTGCTTTATCTGCATCAGGAATCTTAGTAAATGTAGCTTTAATGCTTGTATCAGTAGGAAAGCTGATGGTATAGGCATATGCTAATTCTTGATAGACCCAAGAGGCTTTTCCTTGCTTAGTTGCCAGATGCTTGATCCAGGCATCTTCTGAAAAGTAGTTTAAAGCGGTGCTATAGACTAAAAAGTCTTTAGCACCTTCTTTCATGTAGGCATAGGGTTTTATAGCATTGGTAACAACTAAATTATCTACTGTTGGATCACCATAAAAAGTAGCCTGTATTCTTCCAAATACATCAGCATTTCCATGATTTTCCCACCATCTAAGGTATGATCTATAGTTTCGGAATCTACTTGGGGTGTAGTACCTCTTCATGTATTCCGATTGTTCAATCTCATTGTTAGATGTATAGTCTAATTCAGCACTTAAGTAGGAATTTAATCTATCATCCGCATTAAATAACGGATAGGAAAATGAGTCTACATAAGTCTCTGTTACTGTTTTACTATGGCCCATTATTCACCATTACTGGCTGTTCTTAGTAATAGAAGCTTGAAGCTTGGTAATGGCACTATTAACACCAGCCGCATCAAGTCCTGTACCAGCTACAGTAGCTGTACCCATAGAAGCCTGAGTAGCAAAAGAGTCTGCAAAGACCTTGGCTCCTTTGAGAACAGCATCATTCTTGAATGCTTGAACCTGCATCTTAAGAAGACTATTCTGATTGCCTGTATAACCACTAACAGGAGTTGTGCCATCCATTCTCTTATCAGAAGTCTGAGCATGGGTCTGTTCAGTCTGTTCTTGGGTAAGAATCTTCTGTTGCTTCAGAAGATTGATGTTTCCACCCATGATACCTGTAACACTGGTAGAACCATCCTTCTTGGTGTCTGAAGTCTGAGCATGAACTTGTTCCTGCTGTTCTTCAACTAGAGCAGTTTGAGCAATAGCGTGTTTAGTTTGTTCTCCAACAAGATCTCTTTGAGCATCATTAACTGCTAGAGCAAGTACTGTACCCGCATACTGAGCTTTATGCTGGTGTGCTTGAGCTTGAGCAATAGCCAGCTGAACTTTGGCAATATTGGCATTAATGCCAGTAACAAAGCCTTGTAGCAGAGCACTTAGAGCACCATAGTAAGCCTGGTCCCTACCAAGAAGATATTGAACTGCATATTGAAGAGCAGCTTGGCTCAGGGCAATATATGCTTTGGTGTATTCAGCACCAGTGATTCTTCCACTATCATATTCCTCCATGATATGTACTTTGAAAGCAGTCATCAGCTGGTCAAACATGCCATTGCCATCAACCTTTCTTTCAGTAAGCAATCCTGGTGTTAACTTATCAGGAGGAGTTCTTAAAGCATCAATAATTTCCTGAGGAATATTGTAGATATCATCATCAAAATCCACATCAGGAATTGTAAAATCTAATCCAGCAGTAATATTCTCAAGAATCTCAATACTTCTGGTTTCAGCTTCTTTCATTGCCATAATATAAATAAAAATAAGTCCGTTAAAAACGGACTTATTATAAGTTATTTAGTGCCAAAGCACTAATGTCTAGCAACTAAGTATCCTAAACCACCAGCGGCTAATAATGGCAATAAATCATTGAGCCAGTCAAGAGAGTTAACTTTAACATTTTGTTTTGCGGGAACTTTAACGGTAGTTTTTGTGTTTGCATTTGTAATCCCAGCTTTTTTAGTTTGTTTTGGCATTTTCAGCATTGCTGGGTTGTTTTTATATGCTTTAGCAACAGAGGTAAGCCCAGATTCTCTATTTGCATTGTATGTTGGATAGTATGCAGCTGGGGCAGTCGCACTAACAGTTGAAGTTTCTTCTTCAACATTTGCAGGGGTAAGTGCTTTTGCAATTTGTTCTGGAGTTGCTCCAGCTTGTTCCATAGCAGTAATTTCTGGATTCATTGAATTGCCCGAACCTGCTTGTTGTGATGCTTGATTGGCTCTCCACTTTCTTAGAGCATCTCGCTGTGCAATAACATAATCAGGGAGTAAAGAATCATACCCATCTGCTTGTTTTCGAGCATAATTATCTGTTGACACAGCACCTAAAAGACCAGCTCCAGTTCCAATAGCTATGGGAGCCGCAGCTAAACCTAAACCAGCCGCAGCAGTACCCATAGTACCAGCTGGCGCCCAAGCACCATTTAAAGCCATTCCTAACCCACCGGCAGTACCAGCAGTAGTTGCTCCAGCAACACCTAATCCGTTTAAATAATCAATTTGGGACATAAAAAATAAACCATAAAGAGTTAACTTTATGGTTTATGATATAAATAATTATTTATTTAGTCAATTCTGTTTCCAGCTCTCTGATCCTGAGCCAGTCTCTTAAGCTCCAGAGGAGTTAGAGCAGGGAGGACTTCAATGGAAAACTCTGGAACATACTGAGTACCCTTAAGAGCATGTGTCTTTGGATCAGTAATGATATTCAGGAACTTTCTATTCTTCAGAGCCTTATAAATGCAGTTTGGAACATGGTAGCCGTTCTCATAAAAACTGGCATCAAATGGAACAAACTTCTTAACAGTACCGATAACAGGATTGGCAATGGTAATAACTTCACCTCTCCAGTTCTTCTTATTGGGATTCATAACTGCCAGGCGGATCCTAATCAACTTAGTCTCTTCAGCAGTTTTCTGATCTCTTAGTTCCTTGAGAGTAACCTTGCTTTCAGCCTTAACTTCTGCCTCTTCAAGTTTAGCATTAACCTTGGCTTTTAGAGTCTCAAGAGTAACATTCTTGGAATACTTGATGCCTAGAAGATCAGCCCTTTCCTTAAGCAGAGCCAGTTCTTCATCATGCTGTTGGATGATTTCTTCGTCCATTATTATCTTACCTCATCTATGTGGGTATAAAAAATTAAAGGGTGGTATTTAAACCACCCTTTATTCTAACAGATTAAATATCTATTAGATAGGAGCCACTGTATGGATCAGAGCAATACGCTCAGGTCTCTTGCAGAGGAAGCCATAGTAGAACTTCAGGCTAGAGAACCCAGTTTCACCATAAGGATCATCCTTATCAGCAGTATCACGGCCCGGAACCTTAGTGATGATGCTGAACTTGCCGGAGTTGGCATTGCTCATCTGATAGCCAATGGTATTGAATGACTCTGAACCAACGATAAGAATCGGGAACACGTCATACTTGCCATTGGTCTGACGATAGCCATCGCCATTCGTAGCAGTAGCACCGACACCACCCCAGTGGAGCATCTCAGGAACCTGCACAAAGCGCAGATGGCCGATAGAACCAATTTCACCACGGAGAATGTTGGTAGCAGCGGCATACTGATGAGTTGGAACAAAAGCCTTGTTGCCGAACTTATCAACCATGTCCTCAAGCAGGGGAACCACTTCTGAACCAACATAAGCAATACGAGCCGCAGGAATCGTCTTCGTATCAATCATGCGGGAACCATCAATGATCTTCGTGCTTCTCGGGCAACGATTGTCATCAAGGATTTGGTCAACCTTGCGGATAACGTCATAGTTGACGATATCAGGAGCAGCACCAGAAGCAGTAACCTCATCCTTAGCCGTAGCAGCACCTGGGAACAGAAGCACACCAGCAGCATCAAGAAGATCCATCTGGAGCATGGCTTCCTGCATCTGAACCATGCCGTTCATCAGTTCACGAGAAAGATGACCACGAAGTTCTGAATCAGAATCGAACTCCAGAGACTCACGAGACCATTCATAGAAGACACCAAGCTTGATGAAGGTACCTTCAATTTCAGTACGGCTGAAGCCAACTCTATTGACTCTGCCACCATTCTCACCAACCACAGGGAGCATACCCTTGATGACACCAATATCCTTGCTGGAACCATAGAGGTTACCATTGGCAATGGTGGCACCAGAAGCATCAATACCCTGATCGTTGACGTTGCGATCATCTAGCAGAGGCAGATAATGATAGAGCTTGATTCTCTTGCCATAGTGCTTGGGCATACCAATGCTGTCAGCAAGAGGAGTGAAGTAGGCTTCCTTACGAGCTTCCGTAAGAGACTTACGGAGCCAGTAGAAAGTGTTCATTTGATCCGAGGGAGAAGCATAGTCGATAGATGACTTGCCAGCGTTAGCGCCTGTATACCCCGGATCATATTGTAGACCAGTAAATGGCATAATTTATAATCCTTTAGGAATAATCTTTAAATTGTTTATCGAACTCTTCATCACTTAAAGAGAACGGATCTACGAAATTAACGTTAGTTTTCTTAGATCTACCTGATGGGGCAGCAGCTTTAACTTGAGCATTGTTGGTTTGGGGTTGCTTCAAAGTTCCCTTTGGAAGTCCTTGAACTCTTTGCATCTGTTGCATCTGAGCCTGATTCTGTTGGATAAGCATATTACCAACAGCTTCATATGCCTGTAAAAATGGCATATTTGGATTCAGTTGTCCTAAATCCTTTAGTCTTTCCATCTCATCAGTAATGGTCTTATAAACGCCATTATTGCGTTGAGTATGAATAGACCCAATAAGTGTCGGATCTCGCCAAGCAGCATCCAAACTAGCCTGATCCCAGTTTTGAACTAGTTTGAGAGTTTCCATGCCATCTGGAGTAGATTTAAGATCATCCACAATAGCTTGGAAATTCACCTCCTGATCAGTAACTGCATGATTGCTAGGAATGTACTTAGGAGCTGTATCACTCATGTCCAGATCCAATGGATCAATCTTATGATCCTTTAGGAACTGGGCAATGGCTTCAGGTTTACCCTGAGCCAGATCAATAAGATTGTTAATCTTATCTTCTTCAAAAAGACCAGCATTCTGAAGCATAGCCATCTTCTTGCGGTACGGAGCAAGAGACTGCATCTTGTGGGTGTAATTGGCACCCATTTGCATCAGCCTAATGGCTTCAGAAGGATCTTTCAGTTGAATTGTCTTCCCATTAGCCTTAATGGGAGACATCATTGTTTCGTAGAACTTCTTGTAATCAGGTTCTACATTCTGAGCAGGAGGATTTTCTTCTTCTGCATTTGCTTCTGGTTCTTCAGAAGCAGAATTCTGTTCTTCACCAGCAGGAGGAACCTGTTCATTCTGTTCCTGTGCTGGTTCATTGGCTTCAGCCTGTTGCTGTGGTTCAGATTCTTGCTGAACAGGAGGTTCTGTCTGTGGTTCTTCAACCGCAGGAGGAGCTTCGTTCATAATTTCATCATCTGACATTGTGAAAAAGTCTTTACTCATTATCTGACTCCTTACTAGCTCTTAACATTTCCAGATTGTCTTTAGCACCTTCAATATCTTCTTCTGCTAATACACCTCTTTGGGTGATAAAGTCGAGATAATTAATAAGTACGCCACTAGCACCAGCTAATTTCTGAAAGAGTTCTCTTTCTTCAGATTTAACTTTTTCGGAAACTGAGAGAGTTTGATATCTCATCATTTCATCTCTACAGAATCCATTCTTAATAATATCTATGAAATCCTGATTGCAGAATAACCTGTCAACCTTTTGCTTTCTTTCGATATCTTCTTGGAGAGATTTAATATAATCTTCCATTTCTTTGACTTCTGACATTCAGATTGGTCCTTTAAAGTATATAAAACATTTGTATTATAAACAAATTAATTTAGTATATACCACCATTCTCAAGTACATCAGTCATATGATTAAACCCAATCATTGCATCAATATCAGGTTTTGATTCACCTTCCTTTTTGGGTTTACCCAATGCTTTAAGCACTTCAAGATCCTGTAAACCTCTAGCTTGAGCCTGCATCTTCTGAAGTTCTCTAATATGCTTGGTTCCATCAAGATCCATCTGGGTATCAAGAATCTTGGCTTGAGCTTCAATATCTTCCTTAACAGCCTTGGCTTCAGTTAACTTGGCATCAGCCATTGTCTTTTGGATCTGGGATGGCAATGTAGCCTGAGCAATAACAGACTTGGTTTGAGCATCAATAGCCTTGGTCTGAGCATCAGCACCAAGCTTCTGAGCATTAGCCTGATTTTCCATAATCTCGGACTTAAGCTTCTCATTCTGAAGAGCCAGATTCTCAATCTGCAATTGTTGCATTTGCTGTTGCATCTGAGTTTGAACAGGATCTGGTTGCCAAGTTCTAAGTTTTTCTGCCAAAGCAGGCATTCTCTTAAGATCAGCAATTTCAGCAAGGATCATCATGGAAATGGATTGATCCATGTTATTGCCAATGGTTTGGAGAAGGAATGCCAGATTTTCGGATTTGGCATTGTCTTCTTCTGCTGTAGCAATATCCACTTCCAGATCAAAGTCACCCTTAAGATCTTCTTTCTTGATCTCAACATATTGTCTGTTGGTAACCCTGATAACTTCCTTTTCTGAAAGGAATACAGCATTCATGGCAATAATCTTGTTGCCAATATCCTGCATACCCTTGGCTAATCTTCTAAGGATAGCCATTTCTCTTTTGGAAGCAGCATCCAGAACCCCTCTAATGGCTGTAGCAACCTTGGTATTGTAGGCATCACCTGCAAGACCACCAGAGAAAGCCTTAACACCTGTTAAAGCTTCTGCCTCTTGGTTCTGCATTTGAACCATAAGAATTGCTGACTGAGGGAGTTCAGGAAATTTATGCTCAATCAAACCACCTTGCTGTGGATTGATTGTTGGGGTGAATTCATAATCTTCACCTTGCTCAAATCTTCTCTTATTGACTGGATCCAGCATTCCCTTGGCAAATCCAATCTGGGAGTTGGCACTTCTACCCAAGGAATCAATCATTCCTCTGGTAACAGCACCTAGGATTCTTTGATTGTCTCCAAGAAGTTCAGCATCTGGTTCACCATAAACTCCCCTTAGGGTGGGAATATATGGAACCACAACAAAAGGAATCTTCTGGTCTGGGTAAGGATTCAGCTCCAACCTGATAAGCACATCTTTGATCCAAGTAGCAACAATAGGTGCTAATGAACCATCCCCATTAATGTCATAGTAGCCCCAATATTCATAGGCTACAGCCTTTCTTCTGGCCTTATCTTGGAAATTGAACTCATCAGGAGTATTTGAGACATGGTTTGGATCTTCATTGCCAACTTCATCCCAATTGATATATTCCAGATTCTTGTATCTTCCATCCTTAGCTAAGTCACTATAAGAAGTCTCAAAGGACTCAATGACAAACATAGCCTTGCTAACATCACCATTGCAGGATGGATCAATATAAACATTGGCTGGATTGACTACTTCAACATATGGTTGGTTGCAGACTATTTCCTCATCAGGAACTTCTTGATATCCAACAATTTGACCAATAACAGGCACAGAAACCTCATTGGCTACCTGAACACCATACTTTATTTCCGGAGGAACTGTTTCCTCATATGTTCTTGGATCAGCCTGAGACAACTGCATTGCCTGCTGAAGCATTTGCAAGGTCTGCTCGTCTTGAACAGGTACAGCCTGAAAAACCGGTTCCTGCTTTGTAATCGGCTTAGTTTCTCTAACCCAAGATACCTTAACAATGCCTGTTCCTTCACTGACTATAGCCCTTACATAATCATCAATAAACTTGATCTTGTTAAGTTTTGTATTGAACTGCCAGTTAAGAAGAAGAGCATTCTGCTTTGCAGCCTGCTCGTCTTCAAAGGTCTTTGGTGTAATTGAGAAGACTTTATCTGTATTCAAGAAAGGTTCAGACAGTGCTGAGTATCTCCACTCAGCCTGTCTTCTAACCAGCTTGGGTTGAACGTGAGATCTGGTTCTTCTAGTTCTAGGTTTCTCAGGGCCTTCAACATTAAGCAGATCCAGCCATTCCTTGATCTTGCCCATTTGAATATCATGGCTAGGCTTTGTAGCCCTGAAATCTTCTTGTAGCGCAGATAAGGATGGTTCATTAGCCCAATCGGTTAGTTTCTTTTGTGCAACAGACATTATTAATTCTCAATAGCAAGAGTCTCTTCTATGAAAGATTCCTTCTTAACATCTTCCAAGAACTTATTCACCATGCCAGCATCAATGGAAATCTTTCCTGAACCAAAGGGAATATTGAGAATAGGCATATAGGAGAACCATTCCTTGAGACTCTTCTCAAGTTTATCAACATCAATAACATGGTCCTGATCCATAACACCAGTTCTCATCATCACTGGAATCAGTTCATAAAGCATGGGCTTTACTGCCTCATACATGACTGGAGGAGGATCATCATTGTTTCTAGAGGACAATGAATATAAGTGCTTGGTAACAATCTTTAAGAATTTATCTTGTGTAATCTTCATAGTTAATCCCTTGGAGTAATATGGAGATTATATTCTTTACATTGATCCAGAGGGATATTCTGGATTCTTTTACCAAGCCATCCAGCCATGAATCTTCCATGATTCTTTAAGGACAAATAATAAGAACCCTGATAACTGTCCAAGGCTTTTATTATTAATTCACAGGCTTGCTGGTTACCCCTGATTGATCTTAATTTCTTGAAGGCATTAAGGGTATTGTTTCCAATAACTCCATCTTCAGAAATCATTGGATAGGAAGTTCCATTGTTGGAATAGGCATTAAGAGCCTTCTGGAACCAAGTGCTGACTCTCTTGGTTCCTACATTTACCCCAGCATCTACCAGCTTATGAGTAACAGCGGGATCCAGCTCAACAAGCAGATCAAAATTAGGTTCCTGAACATATAGCTTGTTATATAGAAAATATGCATCTTCAAGAGTGAAATCTTTCATTTCACCCTTGTATCCATAATCTCTTGCGACCCTCAGGGTAACCCCGTACTTAGTTTCCTGACCTGGGTCGTAAGGATCATTGGAATAAATTCCTTCAACAGAAATAATTGCAGCTAATATGGAACCAATGATTCCAGTTCCACTAGCTGTTGCTGTTACTACTGTTTTCTTTTCCATTTGAAACTTCCTTCAGCTGTTTCTCCAGAATCTCTTTTCTCAGTTCATGTTCAACAGCAGCACGCTTATCTCTTCTTAATTGAAAATAAATATTAGCTATGAAGCCCAGAGCAGTAGTAACAATACCAATTAGAACCAGTATGTCGTTTTGAGATAAGCACCCAAATATTGAGGTCACTGCACCTCCCCCCATACCCCATTTAGCACCCACTGTTGCTAACGTAGCATCTGTGTAGTCAGTTAAATCAGACATTGTTTGTACGGATAAAAAGTTAATCAATGAGTGCCTAATTCGGAGGAATTGCTAACCTCTTGCTTTCATTATATTTATTATTTTGCTAATTAAATAATTTATTGCAGATCTTCCGAAGAATTGGAATATCCTTATCAGAGAGCCAGTAGTTAAGACCCTCAATCTTGATCCCCTTCTCCAAGCAAGGCATAGCTTCTTTGATTAACTCTTCACAATCTATCTTTCCATCATGGTTCAGGTATTCCCACTTTGGATCCAGAAGACACATATAGAGTCTCTTGGTTAAGGCTACCCCACCCTTGTGTGATTCAAAGATAGGATGGGGATTGATAGCCCTAGCTAATGCATATTCTTGGAGAAAGGCTTTGAATACTTGATTCAGTTGATATTCGTCTAAAAGCACTTTCTTTCCTTAAATTAAAAGTATCCTTAATTCTACATATCTTTTGATTTAGATCAAAGATTTTAATTGACAATGCTTTAACATAATTATTAGCTCCCCTCTCAGTGGGGTTTCTAATACCAATTTAGGAGATACTTATGGACTTTAAGGAAGAATTTGCTTCCTTCATGGAAAGACAGCAGACTCTTGATGAAGAGAAGAAGCAGCTTTATGCAAATGCAGTAAAGCACGTTCAGGAAGTGATTGATACCATTGGAATCAAACAGTCAGATCTTAGATTTGAACCAATGGAAGAAAGAAGAACCAGAACTCCTGCAAGGATCAAGTACAGAACCCCTACTGGCATTGAATGGACTGGCAAGGGAGTTATCAAGAAGGAACTTAAAGAGTGGCTGGATCAGAACAACAAGAATCTTGAAGATATCAAACTCTATTAAAAAGAGAAGAGAGTTACGGAACTTCGCTTTGGTAAACCAAAGCTCGTTCCTACACTCTCTTCTCTTTATATATATATATATTAATTAAGGGCTTTAGCTATTTCTTCTGCTGAAGCTCTATAGTATCTTTGAAGCATCTTTAAGTTCTTATGTCCTGTCTGTCTTGCTAGAGCCAGAACATTAAGTTTAGAAGCAGCCCAAGTACAAAAAGTAGCTCTACTGTCATGGAAGTTCAATCCTTCCTGAATGACTCTTCCTCTGGAATCCTTTATCTCTCCAAGACCAGCACTATCTCTTATCCTTCTCCATAGAGCATCTCTGGTTCCATCCTGTAGATCAAAGATAGGAGAAGTACCTCTTTTACGAACCAGGGAAAGGATTCTGTAAGCTTCATCACATAAGGCTACATCTCTCTTGGATTGGGTCTTTGTAGCTTCCTTTGGAATGTGTATGACCCTTCCTTCTATCCATGATGGTTCTATCCTCAGAATCTCTCCGGATCTCATACCTGTCTTACAAGCGAATAGAAAGGCCGCTATTGTTAATTGAGTGCTGTTTAAGGGGGTAGTACCACCTGACCACTTAGATGCTCTTAGAAGAGCATTTAGGTCACTTTCTGAGCATACTCTTTCCCTGTGCTCTGGTTCCTTAGGTCTGGAGATATCCTTTATGGGATTCTTGGATATGGATCCTTCCTTGATGAAGTAGTTGAAGATGGTGCTCAAAAGGGTCAGTTCCTTTCTGATGGAAGCACTTCCTATCTTTCTTGAACCAAGGTAAGTTTCTATGTCCTTGGAAGTGAGATCAGAAATCAGCTTCTTGGAAAACTCTTCTCTAAGGAATCTGTTGATCCTAAGTGTCTCAGGTCTGGCACCTAGCTTATGGATGGTAACAGTGTCTCTGTACTGAACCAAGAGAGAGGAGACTGTAAGGATTTCTTCCTTCTTGGTAGGAGAAAGTTCAAGGTAAGCAGCAAATTTCTTGGCTTCTGCCTTTGTCTTGAAGTTCTTCTGCTTCTGTTTCTTGTCTACGTACCAGAGAACTCCGTAAGTACCTGATCTGGTTTTGATGATTGATGCCATGCTATTCCTCCTGTGAACCAGTATGGAGCCAGTATAGGGCATCAAAAGCAATGGATAAAAAGAAAGGACTCACTAGGAGTCCTTTGATTTTATTGAAGTTTTGAATTTGTGGTGCCGGTGAGAGGATTCGAACATCCTCACTAAATCAACAACTTAGCCCAATTTCACAAGTACTTTAACAAGAATTGACGTGGATCAAGGATGCTTGCTGTTAGGAAAGTAAAATTATCGTAGGAGATTAGACACTTTTCAAAGGTGTGACTAAGAAACACCATTATTAGCATTTTCCTTTGCAGGTAAGGAAATCAGGGATTCTTCAAAAGATTGCTTAGGTGCAGAAGAAACTCCGCACAATCCATTGAAAATGGCATTTCTATGATTGGATAATGGATAAGCATAAACACATGCTCTTAACCAATCATCCCTAGTAATGGTACTTGGATTAAAGGAAGGATCTCCTTGAGTGGAGAACCAAGTGTAAAGAACCAGGGTAGGCTTCTCAGTATTTGAAGAAGGTCTCTTGATTCCTTGACAGCAATAACACCAAACTGAACCATTAGTGTTTGGATATTCCTTGCACCAAGCATCAGTAAAGAATACCTGAGTAGGGTCTGGAATACCAATAGAAGAATCAAATGCAGACTTAACTAACTTGAAAGTAATGTTATCGTCTGTAGTTATTTCCTTTACTGGTTCCACACCCTTTAACTGAGATAGAACCCTCATAGAAGAATAAGTATGCATATTATTTATGATAGGTATCTAGATTAGCTAAATTACAAGCAGCTGCTAAATGAAAAAGGTTTTCTTTCCACTTAGTAACATCTCCCTTAGTTTCAGCATCTTTTAACTCTTGATACTCCATATCAATAATTTTGTTGGGAGTACCCATTAAAGAGTGCCAAGTCTCTGGGGGATCCCAAAGAATTTTAGAAGCTTTCTTGAAGAATTCTTTCTTCTGATCCTTATCTTCTTTTTCTTTGTGGCAGACGATGATATACATAAAAAACCTCACTTAAATAAGTGAGGCTATTATAAAACACTTTTAAAAATTAGATTAGTCGCCAAGTTTTATCAACCCCTGAAACCTGTACTCGAAATTTCGCTTTAGGAAGAAATTCAAATTTATAGGGTTCTGGGAAATACATTAATAACATGCTATTGTCATTAAAAATGTATTTTTTACTTTCAAATCTACCTACAGTGCCAGATTTAAGTTTTTGTTGTTTAGCATACTTAAACCAGTAATCCATTTCTGCTTGGCAGGAAGAATTTTTAATGCCTTTAGCTATAAATTCACTAATTGATTCCATTATGCTACCTGTATCTGAATTTGTTGTTTTTTAACTTTAGCATAATTTTCTACTGCTTGATCATACGCAAAAGGATCTCCCAGTAAATTAAACATTTGTTTGCAATGTTCATCTCCATCAATGATTTCAGTAATCGTTACATCAAATAGATTCTTTAATACTGCTTGTGTTGCCGCAAAATAAAATGCAAAACTACTATTGCAGAGTAGATCTATTGATTGATTTGGTACGATACTGCATAAACCACAGCAAACATTTTTTATAAGGCAATTTTTGCAATGAATTCTAGCATCTGTGGGAGTAAAGTGATCTTTAGTCAGTTCTCGCCAAGAATGCTGAGGATATTTGCTGATATCGTTTAAAACTATTCTAGCCTCAAAAGGAGCACTACGACAGGGAAATACATTTCCGAATCCATCTATGGCAATTTGATTACCATTTCCAGAAGGACAGGCAAATGGTGTATTTTGTCTTGAGGTAAATAATTTTCTTGCATACTGAAGATACTTATCATCCACAAGAACTCTTTGAGGCCCAGTTAATAATTTAAATACTGATGTATAAACAAGTCTCATTTCTTCTGGGGTAAAAAGATATGCACTTTTTGGCAATACTTTAGCCTCAGTTGGACTATGTAAACTAGCAAAACTTACCCCAATGTGTTCTCCATAATTAGCTAAAGTTGTTTGAACAATCTTATTAACATCTAGATTATTCTTACTAATTACAGAATGTACAGATATTTTGGCATCTGGATGTTCATTAAGAAAATCCTTAACCATTTGTCTAATCTGAGGTAATTTATTTACTGCTTTATTTCCTCTAAAGCTATTATCCCCATCATCACTAATTTGAAAATGGATATCATTGTTATAACACCAATTTATAATTTCAGGCGTAAGCAATAATCCATTAGTACTAAAAAAGTGTTTTTTTATCCAAGGAAATTCTTGTTTTAATCTTGGAGAAAGTACTTTCATTACTTTAAAGTAAAGTAATGGTTCTCCTCCCCAAAGAACAATTCTTCTTACAGCAGAAAGATCCAGACATTTAAGCTTTTGAATTAAAGGCTCAATGTCTGAAACTTTCATGCTTTTTGAGGGTTTATAAAGTTTTCTATCCTTTTGCTGGAAACAATACTCACAATTTAAATTGCAGTTTGTTCCCATAACTATTGATAATTCTTTAGTAACATTTTTGGATTTACTTGGAAATGTGAGTCCTTTATTTTCACTAACTAAAATACCATTCTCAACATCATAAAATCCTAAATAATGTTGATTTTTAGAATTAACAACAGTAAAAGAATAGTTCATTATTCAAGAATCCTTACACCATTATCATCATACTTTTGAGGCTGAGTTGTAGATGGATCAATCCAAGTGGTTGTACGGGTGTCTTGAATAATTACAACTTTACCAGTAGGCATAAGTTGCTGTTTAATGTCTTTAAGAAGATCTTCAATTTCTTTCTCACTAATAATATCGAAACTAAGAGTGATAGAGTACTTTTTATTAAATTCTGTCATAATTTATACCTTTAAATTAATCTCCACAGTCATCGCCATCACAATCACAATTATCCCAAGCATCCACACCGTCATAAATTTGATTTAAGTCTTTTCCTGAAGCAATTAAAAATCCTGTAGCGGCTGGAGATGCGGGATGATCAAAGTAACCATATGGAGCAAAATAACTGCCTAAATCCTTTCCTGCTGAATTTTTAATGTTAGATGTAGTTGCACGTCTGTAGTCGCCAGATGGAGAAATAACGTAAAAAAGGCTTCCGACATCCTTACCATTTTTAGCATAAATTCGTGTTGTTATAGCCATGATACTGTGATAGGGTACCAGAAGGTACCCTATTATATATTATCCAGCAGCAGTAGTGGTAGCTGGTTTAAGTTGATTAATCAAATATGCTGTTTGAGCATTCAGTTGAGCAGTAAGATTCTTCTCTGTTTCAAGAGCAGAAATCTTAGCCTTAGCATCAGCTAACTGATTCTGCAGATTCTCGTATGCAATTTCTCTCTGGAGTTCTCTGCCCTTACAGGCTTCATCAGCAATCTGATGACCCAAAACACAGAAGCCCATTTGAGTCTGAGATGTTAGTTGCTGATTCTGAAGTCTATTCTCATAGCCCTGAGTAGTAATATTATTATTAATGCCACAGAGTTGACCAGACACACCTCCAATAGCACCAACAATGGCATCACCAGTCTGATTGATCAGGTTGCCAGCAAACATGTTGGAGTTATTGGCTTGCTGAAGAATAGCTAATTGAGCAGCTTGAGCAGAATCATCAGCATGGGCGATTTGATTAGAAAGAAGGGTAGAGTCAGTGCCAGCATTGCCCCTATTACCCCATCCCCAGCCTCCACTGCCGAAGAGCATACCGCCAAAAAGACCACCTAGAAGACCAGCACCAAGGCCACCTCCTAGGAATCCATCATTGTTACCAGTGGGTAACACAGAGATATTTTCACTCATATTATTTCAATATAAATAAGAGTTTAAGAAAATGATTGGAATCTTCTTCCAATCTGTTACTATAGTACCTGCATAAAACAAATATGTAAAATTTATTTTAAATGCTTTTCAAGAGCATTAACCTTAGCAACTAATAATGCAATTACTGCATTGTAATCTAAGGATTTAAATCCATTTTCATCAGTAGTAACTGCTTCAGGACAAATCTTTTCTACCTCTTGAGCAATAAGACCTACTTTTCTATGTTCTTTATCGTTTTTAAAGTTATAGGAATAAGTACCTAAAGAAGATAGATCAATATCCTTAATCTCTCTAAGATTTTCTTTCTTTCTTAAATCGGATGTTGCTTGGAAAGAAGCAGCAAACATATTTCCATTAGTTTCATAAACACTTGAATGAGAATATGTTTGAGGGTTAGCAGCCTGAGAAGTAGCACCAATTAAAAATAACTTGGAAGTACTATTAGTAGAACCAGCAGTATTTTTTGTATCTGTAGTAGTTGTACCAGGTGGTACTTGCCATGTGCCATCTTCTCTTAAGTATTTAGTGGTACCAGCAGTAGTAGATGGGGCTGGAACCAGACCTGCTTTAGCTCCAGAACCAGACTTAACAAAGTTAGTGTAAGTAGTGTTATTGTCAGCACCCCAAGCAGCAGTACCATCAGCTGACCATCTAAGAATCTGACCACTAGACCCACCAGCTGGAATATGCTTATTTCCTGAAGAAGTAGGATGGGTATATGCGTTAGCTTTAACAAAAGCAGTAGTAGCTACTTTAGTACTGTTATCAGTTGTATCTGGTGTTGGAGCAAAGGGAGAAGATTCAAAGGTTTTAATTCCTTTGATTGTTTCTGCTCCAGTATTATGAATTACTTCAGTATCTTCAACAGCACCTATGGCTTCTCTAAGCAATGCTTTTTGCTCTTCAGTAAGATTTTGCATTGAGTCATATCGAAGAGCTTTAGCATTAATTGCATCTTGTACAAATTTAGTAGAAGCAGCCTTAGTTGAACTATCATCTAAATTTGCTAGGGTAGGAACAGCTGGACTGGCACTAAAAGTCTTGGCTCCAGAAATAGTTTGTGTAGTAGAAAGAGTAACTACAGATGATGCATTAGGAGCACCTATATTACTTCTCGCCTGTTCCTTTTGAGCATCTGTTAATGCCTGAGAAACAGAGTATTTAACTGCTGAATTATTTATTGAGTCATTAACTGCTTTAGGGGTAGCTGCTACTGAATTAGCAACATCACTAGAAGAAGCTTTATCAGAAAGTAATACAGCACCTTTGGAAGTACCTGTGGCACTAGGAAGAACACTGGAATTTAGTATTCTTGTATTGCCTTCATCCTGAAATAATATTTTCCAGATATTAGGAAATCCCATGATAATCCTTTATTTATTTTCTAACTCACTAATTCTAGCTTCTAGAGCATTAACTTTATTAACTAGCACAGCAACTATTGCGTTGTAGTCAAGGCTTAAGAAACCCTTCTCATCTGCTTCAACAGCGGTGGGTAGTATTTTCTCAATCTCTTGCGCAATCAAACCAGTAGATCTGCGTTTGTTGTCTTCAAGGTTATATTCATAAGCTTTGATAGAATGCAGATCGACATCATCTATCGCAACAATGTTGGATTTTTTGCGAATATCTGAGGTAGCTTGAATTGTTCCGCCTTTTAATGTACCAGTGACAGTAAGAGAACCAGAAATTGTTCCACCACTTGTAGATAAATAACTATGAGTATGAGAAGCAGCTGCTGCCCCAATATTGGCAGGAGTTATAGTCTGCCACGTATTATCATTTCTTAAGAATACTTTATTATTTGCAGTTTGTGTTGCTGGAACATGATTACCATGAGATTTAGCAGCAGCCCAAGTGTTATAATTAGCACTTGTGAGCACAGTATTCCAAGCTGACCAATTCGAACTCCCTGACCCCCCTCTGACGGACATTTCACCTGTTGTGTTAGCTATTGCAAGCTGCACATCATATCCACCAGTGTTGTCCCAGGCCATGTCTAAAATAACCGAATCTCTCGCCGTGCCATTAAAAGTGGGTTTCCCCGTAGACATACTAGATGTTGCTTGAATAATTCTGGCACAGCCATCACCGAAAAGTACGTTAGCGGATGTTTGTCTTGTTGGAAGACCATACCCATATAATTTTTTGGGTAAAAAGTTATTAACAAAGGCTGTAGTAGCAATCTTTGTACTATTGTCAGAAGAAGCAGGAGTAGGTGCGGCAGTATAAGCATTACCACTTGTATCAAACCCTACAGAAAGTGCTGTAGAGGTAGTTGAACCTGCTTCATTTTTAAATACCTGTAAATCAAGTCTAGTACTTCCGTCTGCGGGTACAGTTACTTCAACTTGACCATATTTATGTGCATTTGAATCTAAATCACCACTACTATCAGCAGCAGCAAACATAGTATGATATTCAGGTTCAGTAGGCATGGTACCTTTAGCAACCTTACCTTTAGTACCAAAAGCAACTTTTCCATAATATGGAAGAGTACTATCATAGGCAGGAGTGGCATATATACTGCCTGTGGGTGTACCACCACTTAAGGGTAAATACTCACCACTAGACCCACCTGTAGGATTAGCCCAATCAAATCCATTAGATGTTTTAGTAAGTACTTGCCCTTCAGTTCCCCCGGAAGGAATTAAACCTGGGTGGGTATGAGAAGCTTCAGCAAACTTCTCGTCAGCTCCTTGAGCAAATCGCTCAAGATTATCAGGTGAAACTATTTTAACTGTCATTTGAAATTACCTAAACTTCTCATCCCAAGGTTTTATTAAGCTAAGAGAGCGTCAACTTCGGCATCAGTCATCGGAACGAAATCAGCTGTTGGTGTATAGGCAGAAAGATCCACCACACCAGCAAGCACGTCCCAAGCCGTACCATTCCAAGCCACATTATCACCAGCCTTAACATTAGCGGCAACATTAGCCTGAGCCACGTTCCACACATCACCCACAGCCTGACCAGAAGAGGGAAGTTCAGCATACGTATCAACTGAACCCTTGTAGTGGAATGAAGAAGCAATAAGACCATCAATCTCGGTCTTGGTGTAAGCGTCAGTAATGCCGTACTCAGCAAGGGTATCAGCAGAAACTAGAGCGTCATAAGCGGCTCTCTTCGTAGCATCAATACCGGAGTTAGCGGCATCTTGCTGAGCCTGAGTAGCCACATCAGAAAGCTGTGTGGGAACTGTCACATCAACGACCTTGCTCGTAGGAGTCAGAGCAACACCATTGACCTTGACACCCTCAAGCACGTTAACCTGAGCGGCAGTTTCAATACCATCAACCTTAGTCTTCAGACCAGCACCAGTCGCAGCATTAGTACGGATGGTAGCCAGATCCTCGATGTTGTCCTGCTTCGTGCCAAGAGCTGTAGTAACACCGGCAGCATAGCGGGCTAGATTACCAGGGGTAACATAACTAAAAGACATATTAGATTAATCCTTCAATAATAGCGTCTATTTGTTCATCGGTTGCAGGCTTCATATTTGCCTGCGTAATGTTCCAGTCTGCATTGGATGCTGAACCTTCTTCATAATCCTTGATGCAAACCACTGTATCTCCCACCTCGCATAGTTGGCCAGCATAAGTACCAGCTTCAGCAACTGAATACTGATCACCTCTCCGGTAACCTGTAGTTGGAAGGTTATTAGCTGAGGTTAACATGCCCTTAAATCTAATATTTTCAGAATCAATGTGTTGGATATTTTGATTTATGACAGTAATCTCAGCCAATACTGTAGACTCCTCGCCTTCTGCATTAATAATGGAAACATTCTCAGCAGAAGTCTTAGGAGCAATATTCTCTTTGCCTTCATTCCCATTTCGATAAATCTGGTTACCTTCAAGAAATGCGGCACTATTAATAACTTCTTGGATCTTAACCAGAGCCTGTTGAGCCTTGTCAACAGCTTCAGCCACTTCTTGTTTACCAAGAGCGGCCACCCAAGCATTGACAACATCACCTTCTTGGACTTGGAAAAGAAACTTAACTGTTCTTGAAAGCTGATCAACAGGACCAACTTCCTCATAATTCTCGCCAATGGTTAGAGCAAGACCATTCCAGAAAAGTCTCAAATGGTTTCTGCCAACCAAGTAAGCCGTATCCAGCTCTACTTCAGCACCCTCACCATAAGTGGTATCTGCTTCCCAGACTGATTGAACACAACCTAGTCCAGAAAAGGTCATAACCTCTGATTCAATTTTGGTGCTCAGATCCTTAATTTCATCCAGAACATCTTGAACTGAATCAGCCCGAACCTTAACCAGTTGGATCTGGTTATAAATTTCCTGAGCTTTATTAAAATCTTCTCTGGCATCATCAGAAAGATTTTGAAGATCAGCATAAAGAGCATCAAAACTTCTTAGGGTATCCTGAGCAGCCTGAACCTTTTCTTCCAAGGTTTCCTTAAGCTCCTCAGCAATATCCAGCTTTTCAAGGAACTCCTGCATTTGTGCCAGATGGAAGTAAACAGTCTTAACTACATAGTAAGACTCACCCAGCACATGATCTATCATGGGAACAGGTTGGTTGCTTCCATAAGGATGGCTATGAGGATACATGGGTCTTGGAGGTACTCCACCCTGAGGTGAAGGAGGAAATTCAGTTAGTAATCTTGGTTCCATTTGAAACTCTTAATTTTGTTTCTTTCAGTATATTTAAAAATTCTGCCTAGGCAAATATTTTTATACCCAGCCATTCTTCCTAAATTTAAACCCAGTAGTACTCTCGGTAACTCCTATTGAATCACTTATAAGTGCATCCTGAATTATTCCTTCATATATGGCTTGGAATTTCTGTGCATTAACCACAGCTTCCTGAGTATTCATATTTGAATGAACTTGAAAAGCCACATAAGCCCTTAAAGCACCTTCCAAAACCTCTGGAAGCATAATCTCTGCATCCAGATCTTCTGGTGTCAGCTTGGGGTGTCTGGCCCAATACCTAACCAGAAGGACATGATCTCCCACTGGTCTTCTGACCTGAAGGACATTGTATAAAGGCGTATATACACTCCAAGGATCATCAGAATTATTAATGGGCAGATGTACTTCTCTAGAAGTTCTGACATCATAAATCTTAAGAACATCATCCTCAAATTTATTATGTCCAACATCGAAGATATACTTTTCTTCAGTGCTTTCTTCATTGGAATAAGCATGTTCATAAGTAAGGGGATAATCTGTTCTCCACTCACTCAACTCTAAATAAAGAATCCTCTTTCTAAGAGGAAACTTTGAATAGAGCCTTAACAGCCCCTCATTAATATAATTGATAACTACAGGCAGTTTATCTGTCTGTATCTCTCCTGATCCAGAAGATCCAATCTTGGTATTGCTCAACTCTCCATAGGAAAGCTGCTGAAGAAACTCTCTAAGTTTCATACAATATATGAATCCATTCTATTAATAGGTTCCTGATACTCATCTTCATATATAACCTTTCCCTGAGCATCAAGGATTACAGGAGTATCAGCTGGTTTCCAAGGTTCCATATAACCAAGCATTGAAATAGTATCAATACAGTCATCATGTCCTTTGATTCCAGTTTTAGTAGTGAGTTTAAGCTGCTGCATAAACTTACCCATAATTATAGAATCCTTCATTTCTTCAGGAAACTTTATTTTTCCTGCCTTGAACCAAGGAACTACCATATTAAATCTGCTTAATTTATCAATGGATGGCCTTATACCAGGCTGATTCTTGGTTCTAGCATAATTAAAGAATATATTTCTGGACATTTGTTCCTTGTCCAGCCATTGAATAAATGCCCCTTGCTGACCAGTAACTTCAATACCTACTGATTGAGGTCTGTATTCCAGTACAAACTTGAACAGATCATTGATGGTTACATCCATTGTCTGCTTCTCACAAATACCATCAACCCACATCCAGTCACCATTGGCGTTATAAGCCCATACACTTATGACTGAATCATCAGCAGTCTGTTTCTTGCTGGTAGCAAAGTCAGTAGTAATATAAAAGTTATACCTATAAGGAGCTTTCATAAGCTCTGTTCTGGAATACCATCTAATCTCTGAATCTTGAACCAGTCTCTCATCCTCGGAAGTAATCCTGAGCATCAGTTCCTGATAGAAAGCATTCAGTTTTCCTGTCTTCAGAGCCAAGTCATACTGGCTCTTGATATAGGCATATGAGAATCTATCAGGCCATGCTCCCTTGAACTGTTCTTCTTTGCATGGAAACCTCTCACATACAGGCCATACGTTTACATCCCATGCACCAGATTCAACAGCTTCAATTAAAATATCATCCTTATTGAAGGGAGTGCCATTGAAGATAACCTTTCTTCTTGTTGGATCCAGAGCATGGTTAACGCCCTTATAGACTGTATCCTTGATAAGGTTCATAACAGTCTGGGAGTTGGCTGCTTCATCACTTAACAGGTCATCCAGCACACATAAAACAGGTCTCTTGCCAAATATCTTGGTACCTCTAAGACCAGTAGTAGCACCAAACAGCTTAACCCCTAACTGCTTTCCTTCCTTATTTCTGAATTCCAGATAAGCATCAGTAAACTTTGCTTCTGGCACCCATTCCTTAAGGAAGTCTGAATGTTCATATCTGAACTCAATATTCTTTCTGGCACTCTTTGCACCATTTTCCATTGAGTCAGCTATATAGATCATTCCATCTACAGGACCAAACCCAGGTATTTCATGGAATACTGCCAGATACAGGGTAAAGTACTCCATGAATAAAGTAGTCTTAGCTGCACCTCTGAAACATAGATTGGCAATATATTCATTTCCACTAACTACCTTATCCAGCATAGCCAGATGAACTGCTGGTGTCTTATGGCTCTCCCCTTCTGTTCCATTCACTAACTTAATAAAGTTCATGAATCCTAGAGCAAAGGAAGAAGGAATATAGCTGGAAGAATTCAGATATGAATAATCTACTTGGTCTAACCAAGTATCTAGATCTTGTTTCTTAATAGCCATCTTTTATGTTATTAACCATTGAATTAAACGCTTCAACTTCTTTTACATTTTCTGGATTTTGCATAAAATCATGCAAAGTTGAACCAATGGCATAAAGATTAGCGGCAAGTGCTGTAGGTGGAGCCAATCTAAAAGCTGTTCCTACTACTCTGGGAGCATATTTTGAAGCTGCTCTGATCCCATTCCAAACAGGACCATATTTTTGAGCTAATGCCTTAGTAATCATTAAGTCGGTAGCTACTTTATCTGCAATTTCAACAGGCATTGGAGTATTTGTTGCTAAGTCTAGAGCAGCATTTGGAGCACCTGTTTTAGCAACATTTATTGCTCGTGCTTGTAGATTTTTTCCTGCTAACCTGTTAAAAACATCTAATCCATTGCTTAGGCTACTCATCTTCGTCTTCCATTACCAATTCTTGTTCAATGACTTCCTTGGTAGTTGCTCCTGAAGCAATCAATTCCTGCTGTTTCTTAGCCAGATCAACCAAGGCTTTCTTCATATCTTCCAGACCAGAATCCTTTCTCATATCAATATTGATCATCGGAGCTACTGCTTCAGGCTTAGCCAATGCCTTCAATAAACTATCAGCAGCCATGCACTGAACTCTTTCTGATCTGGCTCCTGACATTAATCTAGCCTGAGTATTGATAGCCTTCTGGTAGATATCCTGATTAAGGATCCAGGAAGGAACCATTGTTTGTTCCAGAACCAGATTAACAAGCTTTCCCCTGTTGTAGGAAGCTACATAGGCACTTATATCCTTTTCAGTAGCACCTCTAGCCAATAGATCAGCATACTTGTCTGGGAATGCTCTTAGATAACTGTCCTTGTTGCTTAAACCCATCAGTTTAAAGCTGATGTACTTGATGGCATTCAGATATTCATCAGTATCAAACTTACCTTCCTGAAGGACATAGGTGTAGTTGATGTAATTGCTTCTTATCTGCTCTGCTACTTCTGGATCCTTGCTGATGTTATTCAGTTTATCCACAAGTTCTTCAGAGGCATTGTGTCTTAAATTCTTAGGTAAAGCCCTTCTTAAGAGAGGGAGAGTGATTTCATTCATCCTTGTTCCTTAAGTAAACAATAGAAGGATTATATCCAATTAAAGAAAATGATAAATATTTTCTATTGAACCAAGGAAGTCAATTAAATGGCTCTCTATGCTCATCAGGTACCCTTGTAATAGGGTTACTAGGGAACCAAGGAAAGAGAAGCAGGAAGGTGCCTTTAAAGCGATTCTAGAAGGTATTTGGTGGGGACCCTTTATATAGATTTATTTTCTATATAAGAAAATGGGAAAGAAATGGGACAGATACGAAATGTATCTCATTTGTAAGGAGAGGTGTATTGGTGTAGGGGGGTAGGGATCACCCATTTCACAAGTATCCCCCCCCCCCTACTTTGTAACCGACACTCTGGGCCTTCTGGATGGGCCACTAGTCCCAGTGTGTCAATCACTAGAGGATTGTACCATGAGTACGACTACCAACACGTCCGCTTCTTCCACCCAGACTTCTCAGCTTCAGGTCAAGTATGGCCAGCTCAAGCAGGCTTGGGATCATAAGAACCTTTTCGGCAAATCGTGGGCTCTCGCCCACATGTCCGTGGATGCCTCGTTTGAGGCTGCTTTCTTGACGTTGGTGTGGATTCAGGTTTTGAACCACACCCTGTCTCAGGTGGCTATCGAGGCTGCTGACAGTGCTGACGCTGGCTTGTATTTCTGGCATCGCCAGAATGATCGTTGGCGTGCAGAGATCGCTAAGGATAAGGAAGGAATTGAATCCCAGCCTGTTCAACTGAGTCTGTTCTAAAAAGACTCTTCTTTGATATCCCAGAAGTAAAAGAAGGATAAAAAAGAAAACATTTACCTTACCCATTCAAAGGAGTGGGTAAGAGTAAGTGTTTTCTCTCCTAAAAAGAGGAAATGTTTTTAACAAACAAATAAAGGAGGTGAAGTAAAACCTTTCTTGAGAAGAAGGAATAAAAAAGAAGGATTGTTAAAGATAGTCTAACAAAGATAGTCTTCCTTTCTTTCTTTATATATTTCTTTCTTTAATATAGAAAGAATATAAAAGATAGTTCTTTCTTTAACATAGTTTCTTTCTATGTAAGTAGGGCATAGTTATAGTTTTTAACTAAACATGCTTCTATCTGCTAAGAAGGAACTAAAGACTATTTTCACTAGTTCAAAATAATAATAAAAATATTTGGACTAATGAAAGTGGTCTTCTCTTGTCTAGAAATAGATGAGAGTGTAACCACCTAAAACATAAAGGGTGAATAACCCTGTTCCCATGAACTTTCTTTAATCATGGGAGGTTGATCCACTAAAGGATCATTTGTCAGGTAAATACCTGAGGATAGTTCGTGTACCTTCTATCTTTGAATAAAAAGGTATGCTTTTTAACTTTTAAGGAGTAAGTTATGGCTGTTGTTATTGGTAATGCTTTCAGCATTAATATGTTGAGTAAGGCCATTCATGAAGTGGCGTTTGCACCTGTTTCTGTTGAGCAGGTGAAGGCTTTGATTACTGAGACTTTTACTTCTTGTGTCGGTCATCCCGACACAGCAAGAGTAATGTCTTCGATTCTTGGGGTTGAAATCCCGATGAATCGGGTGTCTTATGTTTTTGGTGAGAACGACATTTTAATTGTGGGCCAGTACACTGGTCCTCGTCTTTCTGAGGGGGCGTCCCAGCTCCCTGAAGGCGCAACAATTACTTGGTGGAAAGTAAACCACAAGTAACTGTTGTAGACAGCCAAGATCCCTCTCACATAGAAATATGTTGGGAGGGTCTTTCTTTATGTGCATTGATTTGTGCATAAAGAAGGAGTCAAATTGGTTGGCTTCATAATTTAAAGGAGGACTTATGTCTGAATTTGTCATTCCTGAGTGGAATGCACGAGATTTTGTTGCTCGTAATGCACGCATTCAAAATGCTCTGAAAGAGGGGCGCTCATTCGTGGTGGTCGAGTCCCTCTGCTGGGGGGACTGGGAGCATTACGGGTTCTGCATTGCAGAACCTCGTAAGGGAACTTTCCTGATGGTTGAGCATTGCCGCCATCTGAATGATTTTCTTGAGGAGTTTCTTAATGAAGAAGCAGTTGTTCGGATTGAAACATCCGAGCAGGCTGAGAAGGATCTGATTAAGTCGATGGAATTCGACAGGCATTGCTTTATGCAATGTGACGAGGAGTACGCTGGGTACTCTTACGGGGACTGCATGGAACAAGCGGTCCCTGCTCGTCATGAAGGTGAATGGGAGATTGTTCAAACTTTAAAGGCGTTGGAAACGCCTGTTCAGAAGGGAGAAGTTAAGTTTATTAATACAGAATCTTACCATGATTGGCTTAATCGTCATGGATGGTATGGTTATTAGTTTTAAGTGAATCATTGCCCTCTCATGCAGAAGTGTGTGGGAGGGCTTTTCTATATGTGTACTTTGTGTATGCATATAGAAAGGATTGAATGGGTCAATCCTATGTTTAAAGGAGATGGTCATGACAGCTATGGCTAAGAACTTTATCAGCTCAATGAAAAGAGCTGTTAATGTCATCTATGATGACGATAGTAACGCTATGCACCCTGATCGGGTGTATGAGCGTTGCACAGTGAACGAGAGCATTACCAATGCTATTTGGCAGAGGTATAACTGTTTCATGGTTGCCGTGTTTGAAACGGCACGCAATGTTTGCTCGTATAGCCGCTGGTCTGGTTATAGTTATTATGACCAGTGGGGCAAGACCATTCAGTTTGCTGATGGTTCTTATGCTCGCTTTGAGGATCCTCAAAATATGTGGGAATTGCCTGAAGAAGATGGCTTGAAAGCAATTCGTGAGGCACAGAGAAGTTTTATTCATCGGTATGAAAATGATGTAACTTGTCGTGTAGGGTCTGATGTTTATCATGCAATGCAAGACGTTGATAATTATTGGTGTCTGCATAAGTTTGATACTGAAGAAGAATGGGCTGCTTACTTTAATAAGGAAAATTCAATTCTTTCCGATGCTGAAGTTATTGCTTTGGTACAGAATCAGCAGAAAGCTATTCGTGCTGATATTAAGGCGCAAGCTATTTCAAATTTGAAGGCTCGTGGTATTAAGCCCACGAAAGCCGCTGTTAAGGAAGAAATGAGGAGATTGAACAGTTAAAACAATACCAGTTACCGCATCTGGTTCATCAAAAGCGGATCCTTCTGCTTGTGCTTTAAGGAGTGCAAGCAAAAGGGTTGAAGTTTAACCTTTAATTGGAGAACCATCAATGACTGAATAAGTTGTTGGTGGTTTTTGTTTAATCTTATCCCCAAAGACTTTAAGTTAAGGATAGTCTAAGGGGATAGTCCTTTAAGGAGAAATGAAATGGAACATTTCATTGCTGAGTTTTTCTGGCTGATGATGGTCAAATACGAACAGAAGTCTGAGTTGTTGACGGATTATCTGCTTTCGGCAGAATTCGCCGCAATTTATTACGGGGAACGTGCTCCTCGTGAAAACGACTGGGATTGCGTTAAGGAGATTGCGAATACTTGGACTCTTGAAGTTTGCAGAAAAGACTGCATCAGGGAATTTCTTTTTGAGGACGGAAGTGTTCTTTCTTACGTCCGTGGGATCGATAAGGCATTCCTTTGGTGGGAAAAGCCTTAGAACTTTACCGCTTTTACTCTTTTAGCGGTATATAAATTAAAAGAGAAAACCAATGAACATTAGAAATAGTGTTCATTGTTTTTTGTTTAACTCTAAAGGAGAAGTGAAATGGAAAATATGTTTGAATTTGGTATGTGGGCGCTGTCCTTGCTTACTCAGCAGGTGGCGCAGGATGGCCATCCTGAATGGGGTGTGGTTGTTTATTGTGAGGTGAGACACGCTATCTTTCTTATGGATAGAAGGGATATGTTTCAGATTCACTTCATGAGGAATCAAGAAGACATAAAAGATACTTTAGTTAAAGGACTGTTTGACTTCTTGGTAAGACAGGCTCAAAGTGGGTTGCCTGAGTATAAGTTGTGGATAACTGAGATTTATCGAGGACAGTACACAACTAATAAATATACTCATTTGATAAGGAAGATGCATAAGTTTAATTATTGCTAGTTCCTTCTGTCTCTTTGGTTCTTCAGACGTTAAATAGAAGAGCCAGTAATAAGGACATTCGAAAGAGTGTCCTTATTTCTTTTTTAATTTGCACAAATAAGGAGGTTTTTATGTGCTTGATTGTTCAACGAAAACCTAATAAGGGTGGAATTCATTTTTCTGCCCTTGATGGTACTGCTTATGTGGCTTTTGTTGAAAGCCGCACAGGTGGTTGCTGTCAGCAGTATCAAGCTGTAATCATTAAACAAAGATATTTCTCTGAAAGTGCTAAAGCATACAGAGAATATACAACAACTGATGGGAGGTGTTTTTATGGTCCAAAGGGGGAAGCAACCAAAGAGGCGTATCGGTTTATCCAAGAGTACGCCTATATGGTTCAAACTCGCGGATGAACTTTTGTTCTGGACAGCTCAGTTTATTCTGGGCTGTATTAGTTTAATCCTCATTGAGCAGAGTGAGGTTGTATTTCCTTTGCTCGTGATGATTGTCAATGTTATTTCCCATTATTTAATTGGGGAAGAGCACTGATCAATGCCCCTTGAGTTAATCTCAGGGGGCATGAGTCAGTGTTTTGTAACGCTGAAGGCTTATGGGATTGGCCTATATTAAACAATTCTAAGGGTTAGGGCTGAATTAATGGACTTTAAGTTATAGATAGTCCATTTAAGATAGTCCAAGTAAGGAGATAAAAATGCTTGATCCTAACTTTGTAGCTTTGATGTATGGTGACTGGATGCAGGAAGCAATTGAAAGAGTTTTAGCCGGTAAAGTTAATACTGAACTAGCTAAGAAGATTCGGGTGTGCGAAGAAACCCGAAAGGATAGGAAGCTTGCATACATGACGAGGAATTGTCAGCCTCGTCCTAAGAATGATCTCATTCATGAATATGAGGGAGTAGTTGGAGATGCAAATTGGTTTCTTCGATCTTTACTCAGAGAAAAGGCTGAGCATGATCGAAGGAAAGCTATACGTCTTCAGATGCTTTCTAAAAAGATGAGGTAAAGCTCTGAGTGAAGCCCTCAATAATAAGAATAAGATGAGGGCTTTGCTAAGTGCTTTGCACTGAAATCACTCCCACCAGTAATGGTGGGTTTTTTGTTTGACTTGAACCAAAGGATAGTCCGATGGAGATAGTCTATTTTGAGGAGAAAAGAATGAAGATTAGTTCTTCTTCCAATTCTGTTGGTCTTTTTAAGTCCAAGAACTATGGGCGTGATGAAGAAGCGCCCTATTCGGTTCAGGTTGGTCTTAGGACTCCTGATGGGCATTTCATCATGCTTGTTAATGGAGCATTGAAGCTTGGCCCCAAGCAGCTTTACACCGAAGAGGAGTTGAAGGCCATGCCTGCTTGGAGGGCAAAGCTTGCCCGTCAGCAGAATGCTCTGATGAAGAGCTACATGGCTAAGGCTGATCAGGCTGAAGATGGTGTTTATTACATCAATGATACCACCAGAATTGTTTGCAACACCCCGAAGGACGAGGTTAAGGAATACTCCGAGTCCGACTTCTCTGCTCTTATTTAGGAGATTAAAAATGAGCGAAAAGAAAGTTTTTAACCGCGAAGCTCTTGCTGAACTTCAGCGCCAGTTCGAACTGACCCACGCCAAGTGGAACAGGGAGACTTATGTGGAAGGTGCTCTTCATGCAAACCTTCCGCAATTCGAAGAAATCTGTGCCAAGGTCGCAGAAGAAATCGGTGTTGAACCGAAGTTTGTGAAACACATTTTCATCGCTGGTGTGCTTCACTCTTCCATGAGCCAGTACCAGTCTATGCAGAAGAATGCGTATATTGGTCCGTTCATTAATCGTTTTGGTCTGGAGGATGGGATGAAAAAGGCAAATGCCCTCCTCAACTCCGAAAACCAGCGTATCCTTAACATTGTCACTTCTCGCAACGGGACTGACTATATCCGTTGTGACGCTGTCCTCGATGAGGACGAGGTTAACACTATGGACTGCTTCGAATTCAAGTGGCCCATGATTATTCCTCCGAAGCCAGTAACCCCGTATTCAGATGGATATCTGGTTGCTACGGATATTCCCAACTCTAAGGGGAATCCTCCTAATAAGGAAGGAGCGTTTTATGACCTTGATCGTGCTAACAAGGTTGCATTCGAATTCGATCAGCATGTCCTGAAGGACATTGATATTCAATTTAAGTTGAGTCCTAAGGCTCTGGCAAAAGCACGAGCCAAAGGCGAGGAAGAACCTGATGTTGGTCAAGCTATCCGTCAGTGGAAGACTCGTATGTTCAGACTGAACAGGATTCAGGAAGAGTTTGAGAAATGTGGTATCACCACTTTCTGGCTCACTCACTTTGATGATAGTCGTATTCGCATTTACTGCAAGGGTCATCAGGTGAATGAACAGGGTACGGATCAGGACAAGGCCCTGCTCAAGTTTGCCAGGAAGCACAAGCTGACCAAGAGAGGTCTTCGTTGGCTCAAGATTGGCATTGTTAATGCCATCAGCCCGAAGATCAACGGAGTCTCTGGAGACAAGTGTCTCCATGAAGCAAAGCTTCAGTGGTTTGCTGAACATGAGTCTGAACTGGAAGCTATTGCTACTGCCCGTAAGGCAGACGATACCTATCCTGAGGAATTCAGGATGCAGTATACGGCATCTGAACCAATCAAGGCTCAGGCTTTGATTTACTGCTACAGGGAGTGGCAGAAGAATCCTGATATGGAAACTGGCATCATTGTTGGACAAGATGGTGTCTGCTCTGGTCTTGGCATTCAGTCAACCTGCCTGCATGACAAGGTTATGATGGGCATGGTTGGAGTTACTGGTGACAAGCCTACAGACATTTACTCCTTCCTTGCTAAGGAACGGAATATGGAGAGACTCGTTATGAAGCTCTGCATGGTTCCTCTTCTTTATGCAGGAGAACTTGATGCCAAGGAAATCCTTGGCGAGGATGAGTTCTACAAGTTAAAGGAATACTTGTGTGGGTATCCCACCTTCGAACACATCTTCAGTCTTCCGAACCAGTGGAAGGATGACTGGGAACTTCTTCGTTGGTATCTCCCTGATGGTGCCAGAACTCAGTGCTATGTGAAGACGAGCACTCCTTGGAGTACTGTCTTCCTTGGTGAAGAGATTGAAGGTTCTGTCAAGGGCTTTGGAGCCAATCCGAAGAGAAACAAGTCTCTTGGTCCGAATATCACGCACTCAGTTGACGGCTTTGTTTGCCGTGAGATGAGTTCGAGGTGTTCTTACACTCCCGAACAGAAGGAACTTATTGTTTCCTATCTGGAAAAGGGAGCGGAAATCACTAAGAAGCCTATCCTTGGTCGGAAGAAGGATGAGGAGCTGTCAAGGCTGTTGAAGTTGGCTGATGAATTCAAGTACATCAGTTTCCATATCATTGACCTGCTTGACGAGCATAACATTGCTTTCGTTTCTAGGGAGATGCTTGAGAAGTTTGCTGCTGAACTCCCCGAGGAAAGCTTTGAGATTACTCGTATACATGACTGCTTTGGAGCACATCC
>Ga0265301_10000898_pt1 | contig 40722 bp, 61 predicted proteins | sample AusTroGonzalo_MG_2_FD_193488 | JGI IMG/M metagenome (GOLD analysis project Ga0265301, IMG submission 193488) | Bovine rumen microbial communities from tropical cattle in Woodstock, Queensland, Australia - Gonzalo_04 | ecosystem: Host-associated > Mammals > Digestive system > Stomach > Rumen ...
GCGGCGTGCGACCCGAAATTGCGTTAGAAAATACCAAAAAAATATTCATTTCATTCCGGCCTCGCACGCATAGGCGCGTGCGTTCTATAGTAGCACTTTGTTAATCTGCAAGTTTACATTCACCAAAAACATGAAATTTGCAGGATTTATATTTCACGTCTACCGTTTAAGTAGACAAATGAAATATATGTGCTTCTATCGGCGTTTTCCCTGTGATCTTTCAGCGCTTATCTGAAAAAATCCACATGTTTCGTTTCTGCCTACTTGACTATTGGATAATTATTTAGTAATATGTTTAATACTTTCGTAAGAAATGAGGTAGGGCTATGCGGTATTTTTCTCATTTGAAGTGGCACAATCGACTAAAGATTGAGCAAATGCGCAACGACGGCAAGAGTGTGCGAGAGATTGCCGACGCGCTGCATTTCCACATCTCAACCATTTACCGGGAATTGGAGCGTGGTAAGTGGGAACACCTGAACACCGACCTGACAACAGACATTCGTTACAGCCCCGACATTGCACAGCGCAAAGCCGAGGAAAACATGACGGCGTTGGGACCTGATTTGAAGATCGGTAACGACCATAAGTTTGCGGCACACATCGAGACAAAGATTGCAGATGAAGGGTATTCCCCGGAGGCCGTGCTGGGTGAGATCAAAGAGCAGGGCTTAGAGTTCGATACCACGATTTGCACGGCTACGCTCTACAGTTACATTCACCGGGGACTGTTCTCCAGGCTGACGAGTGAGCAGCTTCCGCGCCACGGCAAAGGGCAGAAGGAATACAAGCGCGTCCGCGCTTCCCGCGCACCTCGCGGTGAAAGCATAGACAACCGCCCGGAAGAAGTGAAGTCAAGGGAGATATTCGGGCATTGGGAGATGGACACGGTTGTTGGAAAGAAGGGCGGCAAGAAAGACGTGTTGCTTGTCCTGACCGAGAGAAAGACCCGCGACGAGATCATAAGGAAGATCAAAGACAAGACCACCGGCAGCGTTGTCACCGCTGTCAATGGTCTGGAAAGACAGTATGGCAAGATGTTCCCTCTGATTTTCAAGAGTATCACTTGCGACAATGGTTGTGAGTTTCAGGATTTCGCCGGTATAGAAAACTCTGTCCTTCGCAAAGGCAAGAGGACGGAGGTCTATTTCTGCCATCCCTACAGCAGCTTTGAGCGCGGAACTAATGAGAACAACAACATACTCATTCGACGCTGGTTTCCAAAAGGGACAGACTTCGGGAAGGTTACTCATAAGGCCGTCCGACAAGTTCAAGACTGGATGAATAACTATCCCCGCCGTCTGCACGGCTTCAAAACCGCAAAGCAGATGTTTGAGGAAGAAATCTCTTTAATTTTGACGTAAGGTAGACTTAACAATTAAATTTGCCACAGATTCGCATTTCCTCTTGAAATTCAGCTTCCTGAATGCTAATATGGATTGCGAACCCCCTTTGCGGGGAAACGCAATCCATTTTTTACATTCGGAGGCTATGCGGAATGTGTAAACGGGGACAGGTTATCGCTGTCGATTTTGACGGCTGCTTGTGCGTGAACGCCTGGCCGGAAATAGGCGAAGCAAAGCAGGACGTTATCGACGCGCTGTTGTTGCGCCAAAAAGCTGGCGCAAAGATCATCCTATGGACGTGTCGCGTCGGGGAACTGCTGGAAGCCGCCGTTGGTTGGTGCTGGGAACATGGGATCGTGTTCGATGCCATCAACAACAACCTTCCCCTCAATATCGCCGCGTTTGGCAACGATTGCCGGAAGGTTTACGCAGACGAGTATTGGGATGACAAGGCATGTAATCCTGAAATCTGCAATGTTTCAATTCCATCCTTTACCAGAGACGCTCCCCCTCCAATGCTACATATCTATCCCGACGATGAAACGGCAAAGCGCGTATCAGAAGAACGGGCAGCACCCATGAAATCGTCACAGCCTACGATTATCGCACATAAAGACCAGGATGGTATTATGCGATTCGATGAAAGGCCCGATTGTTTCCTGGAAACACCTATCAACCCGGAGGCTTTAGGGCTTTTTCGTCCATTATGGAATCCGAAAGAGTACCCAGGTAATTCCCCCATTGTACCAACAGATGCTATGTCTATGAGGTCAGATGTGTTCGTGCTTCTGCGTGAAGTCGCTCGTATGTTTTACAACGGGACGGCGTGGAATAAAAAAGCCCGGATCGTGCTGGAATACGACCCGGACAAGCCCAAAGTGCAGATGCGCACTTTCATGGAACGCGACGAAGCAATCCCTGTGGGAGACCGTCAATCTTTTCTGGATTGATTCTTTCGTCCATGAAGAACAGATAGACATGCGGCAATTTAGTAAATTGCATTTGTGTTTCTGCATAGTGGTCATTCAGCAGATCATAAACCCGGATTTGTTCCGATTCCGGCAAAGGCCGCAAGTCTATAGAGTATTGGTATAACGACGTAATCTCACCCCCTTTCCCCTGACATGATACCACGGACGGAGGCGCGAGGCAATGGGCCTACGATGGACCGAGGAAGATTTGAAGGACTATCAGGCACGGCAGAAGCGGCAAGCCCTGCCCTGCGTCCCCGCTGTTCCTTCCGGGGTATCTGTAGCCGACATGAGCAAGCCGAAGCGGAATAAGTATGGCAACCGGCGCGTGGAAGTGGACGGGATGAAGTTTGACAGCCAGCATGAGGCAGATATTTACTTCGGAACGCTGCTTCCAGCCTGGAAATGCGGGGCCGTGAAACTGCTGATTAGACAGGTCCCGTTTGACCTACCAGGCGGGATCAAGTACATTGCCGACTTCCTGACGGTGAGCGCGGACGGCATAGTGTCCGTGATTGATGCAAAGAGCGAGGCGACGCGGAAAAACCGTGTGTACATCAATAAGAAAAAGCAGATGCGGGCCGTATGGGGCATTGAGATCAAGGAAGTATGACGGAGGCGATTCAATGAGAATACTGGTTGCCTGTGAAGAATCGCAAGCCGTTACCACGGAATTACGACGCCTGGGGCATGAAGCGTATTCGTGTGACATCCTACCTTGCGGGGGGGGGGTGCCCTCAATGGCATATCCAGGTGGACGCTATTGAACTCCTGAAAATCAGGTGGGATATGGTACTGGCGTTTCCACCGTGTACACACCTGGCCGTCAGCGGCGCAAGGTATTTCGAGGAAAAGCGCCGGGATGGACGGCAACAGGCGGCGATTGAGTTCTTTATGAAATTCGCAAACTGCGATTGTCCGAGAATCGCCATAGAGAATCCGGTTGGCATTATGAGTACACAGTATCGGAAGCCGGATCAGATCATACAGCCGTGGCAATTCGGCCATGGAGAAACGAAAGCAACCTGTCTGTGGCTGAAAGGTCTGCCACCTCTCCAGCCTACGGATATTGTAGACGGCAGAGAGCACCGCGTATGGAGGATGCCGCCAAGCCCGGACCGGGCGAAGTTACGGGCGCGAACATACGCCGGTATTGCCCGCGCAATGGCGGAACAATGGGCGGGACTGTGCAAGGAGGAATGAGCGTGGCAAAGCGATTTCATGTGGCGAATCCAGGGCAGCTAAAGGCGCTTGTACCTTTCGCAAAGACGAACGCGCCATCGCTGGAGAAGATGACGCGGATATGGTACGCGGCACAGCGCAAGGGTAAAAACCGCTGGGATGACACTATCTATGTTGGATTCTCTGGAGATCGTCGCCGGGAGGCCAGCATAGTGCGAGTTGATGTCAACAATGAGTTGATCGTATGCGCCCCGCTTATGTACAACAAGGCGCTCAACTACTGCGAACAGAACATGAGGCAGGTGTTTGATTAGATTATATGGGGACGGCTCGGTGGGAGCAGCGCGAGATATTCCTCCTTAAAATATCAACACAACCCAAGATGACAACGGCCATTGTTTTCTTCATCGTTGCGCTGGCGGTTCAATTCCGCCCGTCCCTGCCAGGTTCTCGCTCAACGGAACCAGCATTGCGAAAGCTATGCACCCCTACGGCCCATAGACCGGCTCGTCTGTCCCTAACAGGCGGGTGCCGCCTGCCGGACAGCACTTAGCGCATGAGTGCAGCGAGGTCATATAAGGCGGCTATCTCACGGGAATGTAGTGCAATCGGAAGTCACGCACATGCGACGATATGCGGTTGTGACCACGGCCACCGCATAATCCGCGCTGTAGAGATGCCGGTTCAATCCCGGCCATTCCCACCAATGATGCCCCCTTTTAAAGCATCTGACACCAGAAGAAGGGATAAGGTGTCCCGCAAGCGATCACGCGGCTTAGTGCAATCACTCGGGCGAGGACATGCAAGCAGATCGTAACGAAGCCCTGGCAGACCGGAAAGACGGACGAACGAGGGGCGGGCGGTTCCGCTGACCGTGGGGATTCCCGGAAGCGACCGCCGCCCCGACCTATCACATGAGATTGGAGGTGTTGTTGATGCGTCGGGACAATTTTGACCCGGACAATTACACGTTCGACCCGCCGAAGCCCGGCGCGTGCCAAATATGCGCAACGGTTCACGACTCCAAAGAGCCGCACAGAAGGAACAGCCTGTACTATCAGATGCAGTTTAGGAAGAAGCATGGGCGCTACCCAACATGGGAGGATGCCATGTCACATTGCGACGAGCAGACAAAGCGATTGTGGCGGGCGAATCTTGCTATGCGTGGCGTAATGCCGGAGGACACTATGCAAGATGGAGGATGAAGGTTGGATTGACGTAAAGCAGCGAAAACCCACCGACAGCGACACGGACGTTTTTCATTGCGTCCTTGCATATCACATGTACAACGGCGCTATGGTGACAGGATGGCACCAATTCGATATGAACCCATATTTTACGCATTGGATGCCGTTACCGCTGCCGCCCGCCTGTCATAGAGACAGACACGGGCCGACAAACAAAAAGTGACCGCAACAGGTGCGAACTATTGCGGCCGGTGAAATTCGCTTGGGCTATGCGTCATCTCACATCTTCATTTTACCATACCAAAGGAAAAAGTCAAGGAATATTTTGGGAGGTATGGCTATGAATGAGATTGCACCCGTTGAGCAGCACGATTTAGCACTACTCGACAGCCTGACACGACAGGCGCGTGTTTATGCCGGTAATGCCGGAATGAACATGATAATGCTCGGACAAACGCTTAAACAGGCAAAAGCCCTCGTGCCGCATGGCGCGTGGGAAGATTATGTCACACATGAGGTCGGTATCAACGTCAGATGGTCCCAATTCTGCATGGCCTGTTATGAGCGGTATGGTGAAAACGAGGATTACGCGAAGCTTGGAACAAGCAAGATGCAGATTATGCTTGCCCTGCCACCAGGAACCGAGGACAACTTTATGCAGCGGAACGATGTGGAGTCCATGTCTACCCGTGAACTGCGCGAGGCTGTGAAGCAAGCCCGCGAGGAAGCCAAAGCCGAGGCGGAGGCGGAAGCCCGAAAAGAGATCGAAAGGGAACGCAAGGCCCGCCGCGCTGCCGAAGCCCGCGCGGAAGAGTTTGCGAATCGTGAGCCTGAAATCTCCGAGGAAACCGCCGAAGAACTGCGCCAGAAGGACGCCGAGATAACGAGATTGAGCCAACAGGCTACAGAGGCCGTGACTACGGCCAATGAACTTCGGCGGGAAAACTCGAAATTGCGCCGGGATAACGACGAGACGGAAGCCCTCCTGTTGCAGACACAGGAACTATATGACCAGGTACAGCGCGAATTACATAGCACGAAAAGCGCTATGGCGCGTGAGGATGACGATACACCTTCCAAGATCGAGTTTTCGTTGGAATCGTTCGATGCCGCCGTGGGTGAGTTTATGCGGTCCTGCGCCCGCTTGCCCTATATGGGAAGCGCGTTTTCCGTAATGGACCACGGTCAACGGGCGGGATATGAACAACTGCTGCGGATCGTGGAGGGATGGTGTGCGAGTTCCCGAGAAGCCTTGAATACTTGCGTGAAGGGGGAGATTGTAATTGAATAACCCCGAAAACATGATGGATAATTCCGTTGCGCTGGATAAGGAAGATTGGCTTCAAATCATCGAAGATTTGTTGGAGGTTGGGCCGATTCTTCAAAGGTGCATCACAGAGACAGTACAGAAATTTCCGCAGATTATGAACAGGGTAGCGGCAATGGACCCGGAAACATTTGAACTGGACATTCGGGCGGCTTGCGCGGCAATGGCGTATGTTGCCGAATTTGCTGCCGATAAATGCCGGTTTATCCAGGTAAAGGAGGAATGAGTATGCAGACCGGTAATTCAGGCCAGCTTGTCCCCCACCCTACGGAACAGCAGGAAATCCAAATCGCCCAGGCGACGGCGGAGATCATGCGTCCGATGATGGAAGCGGTGGCAAAGCTGTTGACCGGCAATGCGGAGGCGCTACAGCAGATTGCCGATGCGTTGGACATGCAGAATGAGCGCATAGCTTCGCTGGAGCGCACTGTCAAGCGTCGGCTTCCGGTTACGGCGGTTCAGGTCCGGTACATGAATGAGGCCATCAAGAAGCGCACGCACGCCCTGCTTGACGGCAAGGACGGCATTGACGGCAAGGCATTCACGATCCTGGCGCGGAATATCCGGCGCGACGTGATGATTCGATGCGGCATTGCCAATCTGCGCGAGATGCCGGACCATGAGTATAGCGTATCAATGGACCAAATCAGGATGTGGAGCGACGCGCTGGTAATCCGTGGCGTTATAAGGGAGGCGCGGGATCGTGTGGAAGCCCTGGCGAATGATGAACAGTCTGCGGGTATTGATGGCGCGTAAGCGCCTCCCTGCCCGCTGGATCAATACAATCAGCGCTCTATGCGTGAGGATATGGAGGGATAGCTATGTTAATTAACGAGTTGGCAAAGGAAGTACACCAGAACGCCGTTGACCACGGCTGGTGGGACGAAGAACGGGAAGCGCCAGAGATCAACGCGCTCATACATTCCGAATGGAGCGAAGCGCTGGAAGAAGCGCGGGCCGATATGCCATTGGCGTACATCATCATAAAACACAATGAAATCCATCCCGTGATGGAAGAGATCGTTCCAAGGGGCGACAACGGAGCCTATACAAGCGAAATTGGGCTTTCAGAAGGCAAACGCATCACTGGCGGAAAACCCGAGGGCGTGGCTGTGGAACTGATCGACGGGTGCATCCGCATACTGGATTACATGGGAAAGCTGAATACGTGTATATCAGAGGCAGATGATACACCATCTACCATCGAAAGCCTCTACACCGATTACAACATCTCGCGGGTGCCGGACGAGCTGCCTGAACTGATCGCTTACCTTCACCTGTATACCTCGCTTTCCATCTTTGACGTGGATGGAAAATACAGACCTATGATTAGCCCAAACATGTTCGCTTTACTGACAGCATTGGCCGCTGCGCTTTCCTGGGTGAAGAAGCAGGGCCTTGACCCGCTGGCTATTCTGCTGGAAAAGCACGAGTTCAACAAGAGCAGGCCGTACAAACACGGAAAGAAATTCTGACGCGATACGCAGAATGGCGGTATGACACATGAGCGTGAACTACTTAATCGAAATCATACGGATGGACGAGTGGGAGTTTTCACATCCGATCTCCGCAACCGCATACAAGATGATGCACAAGCTATTGAGTTTGGCAAACATGGAGCGGTTTCCTGAATGGATCAAGATTCCCAACGCCAGGTTGACGGCGATGGTAGGTTGCACCGAAAGCACATTGGCCGCTGCGAGATTGACGCTGATACAGGAGGGTTTGATCGAGTACAAGAAGAAGGGCAAAGGCAAGGGCGCGACATGCTGGTATAAAATCAACTATTTTTCCCTTCGCCCTGATTATTACCGTAAAAATTATGGTAATAACAATAGTGAAAACGATAGGGAAAACAATGGTGAAAACGCGGGGAAAAACGATGGTGAAAACGCGGGACAGAATAAAACTAAAGATACTATGGGGAAACCCATTGACGATGACGATGATTATGCCACTAATACCAACGGCATACCAGCAGAGGATCGCACGATTGGTAATACGCTCCTTCAGTACCCGTCCTCCGTACAATCCTCCGTGGGAGTAAACGGGCGCGTGCGCGAGGCCAACAAAGTGCTGTACCCACCGAGAACCCGCAAACTGGACTACATCGAACAGGCGGTATATGACGGCCTGGTGCGGTCGTTGACGTGGCCTGAACACCTGAAACTGTTCGGCAGCAATGCGGCGCTGATGCTGCAAATCATGGGGAGCGACCGGTTTCCGCTGGAGTTGGTTGCGGAAGCCATGAAGCGCACGGTTGAGCGCGACAAGAAGTTCAGCAATCCACTTGTGAACCCCGTCGCCTATACCCTGAAACTGCTGGAGGATTGGGAAAGTCAGGGGTTTACAACCGTCCGGGACATCAACGAAGCAAAAGACAATTACTGGAATTATTAGAGCGAGGTGTGATACATGACAAATCCGGCAAATGTGGTGTCGATGTACGGCTTTGTAGCGACAGAACCGAAAGCCAATACGACGGCTGGCGGCGCGGTGCGCTGCTCATTCAGACTTGCCGTTGGCAAGGGGCGCAAGGGTGAGGATGGCCGGGAATTGGCGGATTTCTTCACGGTGGTATCGTGGCGGGACACGGCAAAATTCTGCCAGAACTACGTCCGAAAGGGGCGTGTGGTTGCCATTGTAGGGCAGTTGACCACGTACAACTACACGGCACAGGATGGCAGCAACCGGACAGAATGCCAGATCGAAGCGGACAGCATTCGGTTTATCAGCACGGGGAACCGGCAGACAGAGGCCGCGCCGCCGCCCCCTGGCCCGGATGACTACATGCCGGTTGATGACCCAGGCGTGCCGTTCTGATGGCTATGGGCGTGACAGAGAAGCGCATACAGCGCAAGTCAAGGGAGTCATACGGCTGTGTAATCTGTGGCAAAACCATATGGGGAAACTGCGATTACATAGCCGTCACCACAAAGGACAGCCAGGGTGTGCGCAGGAGATATAAGCGGCATATCCACTGTGATGCACTAATTCGCCTGTATGCCGAACGGAATAACAAAGACCCTGCGGAAGTGCCGGATTATGAGTTAAAGGCATGGTTGGAGTCGGTATGTGAGGCCGAATGTATGCCAGGGTTTTCAAAGAGATGTGGTCAGGACCGGCTATCATGTGGTCAAATCCTATGGCTGCTGCTGCGGCATAGGCCGGGATTCGGTGCAATTCAGAAATCAGCGACACAGGGCAAAGGAGAGGAGGATGTTTAGTGGCTACGAAGGAGTATCAGAAAACAAAGGGCCTGTTTTATGTATACGATCCATCTGCCGGGGATTATTACAAAGGTCAATATCGAGGCGCGGCGCAGTACACAAAGCATCGATGGGACGCGCAGGAATACAAGACCGCCCAGGGCGCTTTGAGCGTGGCCGAAAAGCTGGGTGACGGCTTTATCGTCGTTGATGCGAACGGGCGGCAGTATGTCGGATAATGTACGAGAAAGGGCGGGATGGCGGTGAACATGGGAACTCTGGATTTCAGCGTGGCGGTAAATAAGAACCGTCGCAGAGTGCGCCGCTGCGAGGCTTGCTTGCGCCGGGACAAATCGCTGCACCACTTGATCTTGCCAAAGGCAACCATGCGTTATCCTGAGACAACGGCGCGGGTGCGCAGACAAGAGCATTGGCTATGTGACGAGTGCTACGCAAAATTGCGGGAGGCCATGGAAAACGAGGGTGAAGAAAGGCGCGAAGCGCGATAACAAAGGAGGCAGCATACATGAGCAGACAGCCAATCAATGAAGATTTGCACATCGAAAAACAGTGGTTTGAGGATGCGCGTGAACAAACCCTTGATACGCTCATGGGTTTCATAAACCACGTTATGAACGACTACGTTCACGACTACGGGACCTTATGCCATGCTGTATCGGCTTGCGCGGTTGCGGCGGCATGGGCGGCAAATTCAAGCGAGGGTGCGCGAGGCGGGATTACGGGCTTTCAGGCCAGTTTCGTGATGTGGGACTTTATACGTTATTGGCTGCACAGTCATAACAAATGCGGTTTGATGATGATAGATTTCGACAACATGCTCTATCCGCAGTATGAATACAGGTTTGATAAAACAATCCCTAAAGATGTATGGGAATTGTTGCAGAAACAAGCTGCCGAAAAACTGAAAGACCTTGACGGCTGCTCTGACAGAGTTGCGGACCACTGGCGCAGTATCGTGAACGGGAATGTGCCATTCGGCTATCGCGTCGTTGATCGGTGATTTTGCGATAACAGGAGGTTTAGATTATGAGTGGACAGGAAAAGTGCGAGAATATTATCAAAGGGCTGGAGTGCTGTACAGGCTATTGTGACGATGATACGGGATGCCCGTATTCTATATATGACCCTGTTGGTTTATCATGTCAAAACAGCTTGCGAAAAGATGCCATTGCACTGTTGAAGGCACAGAATGAAGTAATTGAAGATTTACTAAAGGTCGGTTATCCTCATAATTTCCAGAGAGAAGAACCTTGGATAGTTGATTACATGTACGCTATCACAAACGTGATAAAAAAGGCGGTGAAATTGTAATGACACGCGAGGATGCGGCTGCGATCCTGGAAGAAGTCAAAACCAATGATGACTCCATGTTTGCATATAATGAACCATACATGATAGCCATTGATATGGCTATTGATGCTCTGAAAGCCCGTGAAACGTCACTTGAAAAAGTTGCAAGTGATTATGGATTAACCGTGGATGGCGTGAGATTCGCACTGGATCAGTATCAACGAGTGATATGCGAGATAACCCATAGCAGAATGAGCAAACTATCCTATTATGCGGACGATATACTGAGGCTGGCGAACGACATCCAATGCGATTATTGCGAAAAAGAGGAGTGGATAGAAGTCGAAGATAGATTGCCTCCTGAACGCGAAACAATATTCGCTAAATTATACGGAACAGACAAGTGGAAAAGTGCCATGTTCAGGAAGATGTCAGATGATGTGCGTGTCGTATGCGTATTTGATGATGGAAGCAGGAGAGTCTGGCACGATCACACAGTAGACGGTAAATGGGATAGTGAGCGTCTACAGAAGGTACCACACAGACGCATAACGCATTGGATGGAAAATCCACAGTTACCCGAGGAGTGAAAACCATGAAATGTAATAAATGCCCTTATTTGCCGCAACGTAGTGAAGCGGGCGATTACCCGGATTGTCCAGCGCCGGAAGAAAAACAGACAACATGGAAGGACGGCGAGGACGGTTGTACCCTAACAAGGCGGCAACTCGACAAAATGAGCGACGATTACGCCGATTACCTGGGCAACATGGGTGATGACATGGGAACTCAGATGGACTTTGACAATAAAGGCTGGAAGATGGACGATGCTCTGGATGATATGCGGCACATGATCGGGTTGGATATGCTGAAACACAAGCCTTATAAGCGGCACGGAAAGCTATTTTTCAAACCATACCGCAATCATTGGGCTGGATTTAACAAGTACCTGGACTATTTCAGCGGGACGCTTGGACTTGTAGAGAAGCAGGAACCGAAGCTGTTAGACGGGATGCCGTATTACTACCTCACCCGCAGAGGGCTTGACTTCCTGGGAAGGCATATCGGCGTGACTATACATGATGTAGCGAGGTAAAGATGAAAGCATATTCAGTAAGCGATAAAGACTGTAATCTTGGATATTCTTATGTCATATTTGCCGAAACGAGAGCAAAAGCGATTAGACACGCCCTTGATTACTGCGACGGTGCTTTTGATTCGTGCGAATGGACAGACATGCGGGCGCTTAGGAAGCCGCAGTTAGATAAGTTTTATCGCGGCGAATCGGAAATGGACTGGTGCAACATGGATGATCGTGTCGCAATGGTCAGATATGCCGCGTTCCAATGCTCGGATGAAATGGATGTTACATCTGACGAGTGTGAGCAATGCGCGGCGCATGAATGGTGCGACAGATACGATATGATTTTGAGATGAAACAAGGAGGCTACCATGACAAAGGCAAAGCCAATCATTATCAAGATTGCGCCCGATCAGATTGATTTCTTTGGTGCGGTCCTTAATTGCGCGGTCCGCTATTGCCTGGGACGCATGACCTACATGCCGGGCCTGGTGACGGACTGGATCATGCAGCATTGTCACGGCATACTGACGCGAAAGACGCTGGGCGTGATGAAACGCGACATCGACGAAGCCAAAGAGCGCGACAGACTGGGTATGGATTGTGATGTGCGGACATGGGAGAAGTTCCGCGACTGGCTGGATAAGGAGGATGCGCAGGATGGGACGGCAGACTAAAATCGACTGGTGCGACAGTTCATGGAATCCAGTAACCGGTTGTCTGCATGGGTGCGAATACTGCTATGCACGTGGAATTGCTAACCGGTTTGGCAGGAAAGACGATCAAGAGAAATTGAATCACGACTTACATAAGCCGCTCGTGCGTGTCTATCGTGATGATTATGGGGTACAGCATACTGGAAGCAAACTCGCCTATCCTTACGGATTCGACCCGACGCTCCACCGCTATAAGCTGGAAGAACCGCAGCACTGGAAGAATCCGAGAACTATATTTGTATGCAGCATGGCGGACCTGTTCGGGGAATGGGTGCCTGACGAGTGGATCGAGGCTGTGTTTGACGCCTGTACTGCCGCGCCACAGCATCGATATTTGTTCCTGACGAAAAATCCGAATAGGTATATGAGCGCACACCCACTATATTTATCACGCATACAACGCCCGAGCAAAGCATTTGAAGCATGGTTTGGCTATTCCTATGACGGGACCTCAAATACAGAGATCAGGAAATCCTTGAGGCGTCAATACTCGCTCCATCAGTTTATATCCATTGAGCCGATGCTGCATCCGATATGGGGAGATGAAATCAATATGATAACCGCTACTTGTGATTGGGTAATCATCGGAGCAGAGACAGGGAATCGCAAGGGCAAGGTGAAACCGGACAAGCGGTGGATTATGAAAATTGCCGACAACTGCGAAATATCAGGCGTAGCCGTGTTTATGAAAGACAGCCTGCGCGGGATCATGGGCGATGACTTCCGGCAGGAATTTCCGTGGGGCGACCCATGAGCAAGGCCGTGTATATCATCGACGGGCGCGAGATGACCATAGACGAAATCGCTGAAATGCTGGGCGTAAGCAAACATGCCCTGTATGTCCGGCGCAGCAGATATGGCGATTGCAGTTTTCAGATGATTGTGGACATGTACCGGCAAAACCGCATAGGCAGCAGAACGGACAAATGGGAGCGACACCTTGTAGACGGCGAATGGATCACGCTTGCACAGGCCGCAGAACGATTAGGAATAACGCCAAAGACAATACGGAATTGGAGGTTGGAACAGAAACGCGCGACGGGAATCAAGCCCACATTGGCCGAGGCTATGGAACACTACCGGAAGTATTGCACCGGCGAACGCAAGCGTTATCCCGGCAGCGTGGCAAAGAGCCATTGGGTAAAGGGCGAATACCTGACGTTTGATGAAGCGGCAGCGAAATATCATACTTCCGTCAATGCACTACGAATGTATGTCAGTAAGCATAAGTGTAACCTCAATGCCGCCATCAGGAATTTAGAGGCACGCAGGGCAAAACGGGCAGAGAAGGACATACTGGCTATACTGGCGGAAGCAAGAGCACACCACACAAACGAATGAAGGAGGCTGGGATCATGCGACCCATCGACGGCGACAGACTGGATTTTGAAGTTGAGAGATGCGAGGAAACGCTGGAGGCTTTTCAGAAATTGATCGAGAAACAGCCAACCTTGCCCGTAACAGTGCGTGTGCCAGCGAAGTGGCGCTATCACAACGATCAACACGGGCAATGGTGGGATTGTGAGCATTGCGGGAAGGTCTGCCACAAAAACCCGCATGACATAAATTTCTGTAGCAACTGCGGTTCCCCTATGCGTATGGAATCATAAAAGGATGGTGCGATTACTACATGGCTATGCGTAATTCTCCCTCCCCCGATGTCCTACTGGTTGCGATCCGTGCGAAGTGTCTTGATTGCTGTGGCGGGATGCGGAAAGAAGTACAAGGATGTAAGATCAAGGAATGCCCCCTATGGCCCTATAGAACCGTCGAGGCACGAGACAAGCCGAAACCGATAAAAGGGCAGGTAACAATGTTCGATTTCGCAAGGCAGGAGGTGGGAGCGTGAAGGTCGGTATATGCCGGAAATGCCGGTATTTCCGAGAACATCACTGGAGTACATATTATGAACCGAGAAATTATCACGCCATAGGTATACCACATGTTTACGGGTATTGCACACTAAAGAAAAAACGTTGTCTCGACGTTAAGAATACAGATTGCATACCAAATCAAGTGACTTTATTTGAAGGGGAGAGAAATTGAGATGTTGTACAAGTCGATTAACTGGAATACCCAGGCAGAGCCAAAGCCCGCCGAGGGGGGGCGAAAGCATAAGCGAGTATGGGAGCGAGTGGCAGACGGCGAGTATGAAGCCAAAGGCAACGAGGGAACAAAGCGCATGGTGCGCGACGAACAGACGAAGATGTACCAGCTATTAGGCATGATCGACCTGATACAGAATGTCATGGATGGGTTGGACCGCAGATTGAAGATGGTGCCGAGGGGCGTTGCCAGGATGCAATCGGCAAAGAGCCTGATTACAAAACTGGCTTTCGACATAATAAACACCGCGCCATTGGAACAGCGAATGTATATGCGGGATCAGGTTGAGCACATAGAAATCATCACGGGCGTTAAGTCGCAGATGCCCCGCGACCTCAAAGCCACATTCGGGCAATTCCTGAATTTCAATCAGCTTGACATTGTAGCAAAGGCGGTTCAGGAGCAATGCTCCCTTTGCACCATTGAGGACCCGGCAGAACAAGCCAAATGCAAGTACAGGAAACTACTGGACGTTTTGCCTGTGGAAAAGATGGACGAGGACGCGCCGGGATGCGGATGGTCCCATTTTTGGGAATTGTGACAATTACGGAGGCTATGCGTAACATGAGTAAGGAGATTAGCAGATATACAAAGGTCATAGAAGATTTCGTTGTGGAATTAAAGGCGAACATCTCAAATCTGAAAGATACAACCATAAGCTATCAGGACGCATGGAGAATCGCCGAAGCACTGGAGGAGATCGACGTTACGGATAAAGTATACGTGCGAGGCGAAAAGCTGCAATCCGCCATGGAAAGCGCCATACGCGGTTATTCCGAAATCATTGCGGAGCGCGTGGTAGACGATTTGATGCACAACATATAATGAGGTGATATGTCATGGCCGACGAATGGCTGGCTGACGGCAACTGCGACAACTGCCGCCGAAAGAAGTATTGTAAGACGCCATGTAAGGCACACAAGGAGCGCTTTGCGCGGCGCGTAAAGAATATCATGTATTGGGAACGGAAGATACTTGCGAAGGGGAATATGTATGGAGAGCATGAAGAAAGAAAAGACGATTGATGAAATCAAGCAGTTAATCGTAAACCATCCCGTCAAGGCATACATGGAGATCGGCGTGGACCTCATGGGCGCGATCAATGACAACAGCGGTATCATGCTTATGTGCATTGAGGGGATATTCAAGGGCGCTGTGATTATCCTGAAAAACCTATGGCTGCTGGTGAGCTGCATTCTTTCTGCAATTAAGCACATGATTTTTCTTGCGTTTTACCCTGCCGTGAAGTTATACTATGTCATGGGTGCGAGACGCGAGATATTGCGAGAAAACCCGGAATACAGACAACCGCGGCGAAAAGATCAAAAGCGAAAGCGTTAACGCTTTTGAGAGGCGCGGGCATGGAGGGCACATGAACCAAACCACCATAAACCGCGAACGGCGGCAGCGCCGGGGAATTGAGCAGCCGAGGACAATCAGGAACAGGGATTGTGTGCTTTTGCATCGTATCCCCTGCATCATGCAGGATGTATGCCGCCTGGAAACGCGCCGCCAGTGGCAGAAGGACAGGATGTTCAGCATAACGGCAAAGCTGACAGGGATGCCCGGAGGCAGCGGAGGCGTGCCAACCGGCTTTGACGCAGCATACGCGGCACTATCAGAACTGGACGAGGAGCAGAGCCAGCGGGTGATTGAGTATTGCCGGGAACTGAAAAAGGCCGAGCGCATATTGAACACCATCCCCAGCCGGTCCATGAGGACGTTTGTTGTGATGCGCTATATCGACGATCTTCCGGGTACGGAAATCATGCGTGAACTAAACATGTCCGAATGGGGTTACAAGCGGGCCTGTGAATGTATTGAGCAAGCCGAGGACATGACGCACGTCAAATGGCGCGAACGATACATATTGTACAAAAAGACGGAAAATAATTCGTGAAAAATAGCAGAACTTCCAAAAACCACTTGAAACACGGCCCCTTGACATGTATAATGCTATCGTCAGGAGAAAAAGAGAACGCGCCCAGTGTGAAAGCACCGGGCGCTTTCGTCGTTTTGGGGGCGATCACTTGGGAAGTATGAACCTTGAAATTGATTGCACCGAGGTACAGAAGATCGTCGATATGGTAGCAAATGCCCTGACTCCTGAACAGATTGACCGATTGATGCTACGGACGTTGAGAGAGGTCGGCAAGAAAACCAGGACGGAAACCGGAAGGGCTGTCGCCGCTGAGTACGCCGTAACGAAGGGTTGGGCCATGGCCCGCATGAAAAACCCAAAGGTCGGCGGCAGCTACGGCGGATGGTCGTGCGTCATCCCCATGATAGACCGGCGAGGCAGCATCGGTGGCACATTCAAACTGTTGGGCTGGCACAGAGGCAGCAAGCGGAAGATTGGACGTGTACGCGCAAAGATATACCGTGGCGGCGCAAGCACGCTCCCGGCGCGAATGAACAATTACGGCGGTAATCCCCCGTTCGTGGTTGGTGGGCTGGCTTTTGTGCGAAAGACAAACCAGGCTCACCCTATCGCCGGTATCGTGGATATTGCCATGCCGCAAATGCCGCTTAATAAGAGCAAGCCGCTGGTGGAGCAAGCAATCATGGAAACAATGGTAAAGCGCCTGACGCATAACCTGGAGCATATGTTTGGTGGTTAATCATGGCTATATACCTGACAAAGAAAGACCTTGCAGACGCGGCGGGATATTCATACCGGCAGCTACAGAATATCGACAAGGCCATGCCGGAAAGCAAAAAACTATTCAAACAGGGCGAGGGCGGTAAATACGACCTCGCTTTTTTCATGCAACAATGGGTTGCGTATAACGTGGACGTGGAATTAGGCGGCGATTCCGACGACCTTGACGCGGTAAAGGCAAAGCACGAACGGATCAAGACCAAAAAGACAAGGCTGGAAGTGCGCCGGATGGAGGGCCGCCTGGTCGATGTTCAGGACGTGCGCCGACTGTGGTCGGACATCGCAAACGCTGTGAAGCAATCCCTGCTCCACTTGCCAAGCACGATAGCGCCCATGATTCAAGGGATGGACAATATCGAGGTAATCAACAACATCATTTCCAGCGAGATCAGCAATGCGCTGAATGTGCTGGCAGATACGCCGCTGCCTGAATACGCCGCGAACGAGGACGAAGAAGAATCCGATGACGGCGACGAGGACGAGGAGGACGAGGAGGTGTAATCGGTGAGCGTCCTTTATGAGCTTGCCCGCGACACCTTAGAAATGTTCCGCCCGCCGAAGATGCTGAACGTGTCCGATTGGGCGGATGAAAACAGAATCCTTGTATCGGAATCCTCCAGTGAGCCGGGGCGCTGGCGAACGGACAGAGCGCCCTATCAGCGCGAGATAATGAACTCCTTCACGCAACCGAACGTAAACACCATCGTCATCATGGCGAGTGCGCAGACGGGAAAGACCGAAGCGGAATTGAACATGATGGGACGAGCAATAGACATTGACCCTGGACCGATGCTGTTTATTCAACCCACGGACGGATTTGCGGAGGACTTTTCAAAGCGCCGCGTCGCCCCCATGATACGGGCCTGCCCTGCCCTACAGCGCAAAGTTTATGAAGCCAAGAGCAGGGACGCGGGCAACACCATCACCATGAAAACATTTCCAGGCGGCAGCGTGAGTTTTACCGGCGCAAACAGCCCGACAGAACTTGCGGGCCGTCCCGTGCGTTATGTGTTCATGGACGAGATAGACAGGTTTCCGGCCAGCGCAGGAACAGAGGGCGATCCGCTGGAACTGGCAGAGCGACGTACTGAAACCTTCCGGCACAATCGGAAAGTGGTTATGACATCGACACCGACCATTAAGGGGGCATCCAAGATTGAACGCGCCTATATGACGGGAACCCAGGAAGAATGGCATACCCAGTGCCCGCACTGTCAGCAGTTTCAGTATATCCGGTTTGAGGATATACGGTTTGACCGCGAGGAATACAAGGACGCGAATGGTGACAAGAACTATCACGTTCGCAATGTGCGGTGGCGCTGCCCGAAATGCGAAGCTGAAATCGGGGAATTTGACACAAAGCGCTGCCCTGCAAAATGGGTAGCGAAGAATCCAAAAGCAGTCGAAGCGGGAATACGCTCATTCAGGCTGAACGCTTTCATGTCCCCATGGTCGGACTGGACGGACATCTGCCGGAAGTTTCTGCGCGGCAAGGATGACCCGGAACAGCTAAAGACGTTTTATAACACGATCCTGGGTGAAACGTGGGAGATACGCGACCGAAGCGGTGTTCCTGAAAAGCTATACGCCCGGCGCGAACACTATAACGCCGAAGTCCCAACCGGCGTGCTTGTGTTGACATGCGGCATGGACACGCAGGGCAACCGCCTGGAATACGAGGTCGTGGGATGGGACCGGGAGGAGCAATCCTGGGGCATACTGCGTGGCATGATATTCGGGAGGGCTGACGCCCCCGGAACATGGGAAGAAGTGGACGATCTTCTTGACCGTGAGTTCACCGTGAAGAACGGTATGAAAATGCGAATCTCCGCCACCTTTATTGACAGCGGCGGCAATTACTACGAGAACGTGGTCAAGGAGTGCGCGAAGCGCAACCTGCGCGGCAAGAAGATATGGGCCATCAAGGGCGATGACGGGCAGGACAGGCCGCTTGTGCGCATGATGAAGCGCGACAGCACCGGCGACGGCAGCGCCAAATTCATCATAGGCGTTGACGGCGGCAAGGAGGCTATCATGTATTCCACTACCCTGACAGAGCCGGGACCGCGTTACATGCACTTCCCTGTTGATTATGACAAGGGTTATGACGAGGAGTATTTCCGGGGCCTGTGTTCCGAAAAGCTGGTCATGCACCGAAGGGGTGGCAAGGTGACGATGCGCTGGGAAAAATTCTACGAGCGCAACGAACCACTGGACATGAGGAACTATGCCCGCGCTGCCTATAAATACTTCCGATGGAACTTTGAAAAGCTGGAGCGCCTGTTGTCCGGCAAAGCAAAGCCAGAACCGATCACGAAAGCCCAGGCGGAAAAGCGAAAATTCAACCCCGTCATAAGCCGGGGAATCCAAATATAGGAGCGTGATACCATGTCCGCAATCAGCGGCTATACACTGGAAGAAGCACAAGAAATGCTGGGAATATGGAAAGCATGTGAACAGGCCCTTGCCAGCGGACAGGCGGAACGATACCGCATCGGTTCGCGTGAATATGAAGCTATCGACCTGGATAAAATCGCGGCGCGGATCACCTATTTCAGCAATCTTGTCGAGGCGCTTTCCGGGAATGTGCGCACACGCCGTGTTGTGCGCGTTGTCCCACGCGACCTTTAAGGCGGTGAAACCATGAGCAAGAAAGCAAAATTCGGAGAACGGCTGCTATATCTGTTCAGCGAGAAGCGCGGCCAGGACGCCTACAGTGAGCGCATGAAGCGGGAGCAGAAGCAGGATGCGGCGGGTGAACGCGGCAACACGCCGAGGATGGCGGCATCCGGTTATGGCAACCGAGGGGCCAGCCAAACGCTGTCAAGCATGGTTGGCTGGATCGTGAACGGCGGCAGCGCCGAGGACGATATAGACGTTCACGGCGCATTGCTTCGCAAACGCGCCCGCGATTTATACGCCGGTGGCGGGCTTGCGAGAAGCGGCCCGAATACGTTGAGTACAAACGTGGTCGGCTGGGGCATCATCCCAAAGCCGAAGATCGACGGCGAATTGTTGGGCCTGACGGACGAGCAGCGCGACGAGTGGGAGCGAAACACCCTGCGCGAGTTTCGGTTATGGGCGGAAAACCCCATGTGTGACGCGGAACGCCAGCAGAATTTCTATGGCCTCCAACAGCTTACATTCCTGTCGATGCTGATGTCCGGTGATGTGTTCGTTCTGTTCGGCATGAAGGAGAACAAGAGGACCCCTTATCAAACCACGCTGCGCATACTGGAAGCGGACCGGATAGCGACCCCGGACAGCAACGGCGACAGCATAGCGCAGGAGAGTGAAACGGCAGGACACCGCATCATCGACGGCGTTGAGATCGACCAGGAGGGCGAGGTCGTGCGGTATTATATCGCAAGCCACCATCCCCTGATGCAAGAATCAACCGACCCGTTGGAATATGTGCCTATTGACGCCTACGGAAAAGATACCGGTTATCCGCTGATCCTGCACATAATGACGCATGAGCGCCCCGAGCAGCGGCGCGGCGTGCCATTCGTGGCGGCAAACATTGAAACCCTGAAACAGTTTGACCGCTACATGAACGCGGAATTGGCGGCGAACGTGGTTTCCGCGATGCTGGCAATCTTCATCGAGACAGAATCCGACGATGGAACGCTGGGGATGGAGGACGCCGTAAACGATGACGAGCGCGTGACTAACGACGATATACAGCTTGAACTTGCTCCAGGCGCGGTCTATTCCCTGCCGCCCGGAAAGAAGGTCAAGGAAGTCAATCCAGTGCGCAACAATTCGGCGTTCAAGGATTTCGTAGAGACAGAGGAAACCATGATCGGGAGTTCGATGGACATACCGAAAGAGGTTTTAATCAAGAAATACGAATCCAACTACACCGCCTCCCGTGGTGCGCTGCTGGATTTCTGGCGCACGGTGCGCGTGCATCGAACGCGGTTCAATAACATGTTCAACCAGCCCGTGTACGAACAGTGGTTGAGCGAAGCGGTTGCTGCCGGACGCATTGAAGCGCCCGGCTTTTTTGATGACCCGGCCATAAGGCAAGCCTGGTGCGGGTGCATGTGGATGGGCGTTTCGATGGGCCATGTTGACCCGTTGAAGGAAGTCAACGCCGCCGCGCAACGCATCCTCCTGAACATCAGCACCGAGGAGCAGGAGGCCAGCGAGTACAACGGCAACGACTGGAATGAGAATATCCGGCAGCGCAAGAAGGAACTGGAAGCCCTCGCGGATGTCCGGTCCCAAACGACCGGTGACGGCGGCGGTGACGATGACGGCAGCGACGAGAACAGGGCCAATGCCATGACGCGCTATAAGATCGTCAGCGAGATCATCAAGGCTTGCGCGAAGCTGGAGGAACAGGAGGGAAAGAACGGTGAATAGGGACGCTTTCAGATTTGCCTATAAGATCAACATGAGCGCCACGGACAGCACACAGGCGGAAATGACGCTTTATGGCGAAATCGTTCAGGATTACGGGAAGTGGTTCAAAGAGAACTATCCCGAGGACAAGAGCGCGTCTGACTTCCGCAAGGAAATCAAGAAGCTGCGGGATGATGGCGCGACTAAGCTGCTGCTGCGCATCAATTCCCCTGGCGGCGTATGCACCGAAGCCGTTGCCATGCGATCCATTCTTGCGAACGCGGGCTTTGACAGCATCACAATTCGCATCGAGGGCCTTTGTGCCAGCGCCGCAACGGACATAGCCACCATCAGTGGAGCCACTGTGGAAATTGCAGAGGGTTCCGAGTACATGATTCACAATCCGTGGCTCATTACGTGGGGCAATGCCAATGATCTTGAAAAGGACATCGAACATCTGCGCAGTATTGAGCAGACATCCCGCGGCTTCTACATGGAAAAGTCCGGCCAGTCCGAGGAACAGATCAAGGAATGGATGGACGCCGAGAAGTGGTTCAGTGCAGAGGAAGCCGTGCGATACGGCTTCTGCGACAAGCTGCTGAAATCCAGCGACGCAAGGGCCACCCCCGCCGCCGCGTGCGTTACGGCGCAACAGATGGAGGTCATGCAGCACATTTACAAGGCCGTGCCGGATAACATTCACGTTCAGAAAGAACAGAAGTTCATCGAGCGTGAAGAAGGACCGGAGTTTGTCATTCCGGAAGCCGGACGCGCTGCCGCTTTCGCCGACTTATTGAGCGCGGCAAAGGCAACCAACACTGTCAGTTACGGAAACCCTGTTGCCGGGAATCCGACTGAAAATACAATCCAGGACAAGGAGGGTAAATCCAAAATGGAAAAGGAGATCAAGGACATCACCAGGGATGAACTCTTTGCGGAGAACCCGGCTGTTGCGAATCAGATTGCGCAGGATGCCGTCGCCGCAGAGCGCCAGCGCATCCAGGACATCGACGATCTGACGATGCAGGGCTATGAGGAAATGGCCGCAAAAGCGAAAGCTGACGGCACTTCCGCATTGGACTTCCAGAAGCAGATCGTCAAGGCCCAGCGCGAGAAGGGCAAGAAGTTCCTCCAGCAGCGCAAGGAAGAACTGGCCCCAACGCAGGACGTGAAGGGCGGCGCTGCCGAGGACACCGACGCCCAGGCGAAGATGAAAGCCGACGAGAAGGAGATCAACGACTTCGCGGAAGGCATCGCCGCCGTTGCCGCTGAACTGGCTGACACCATCGGCGGCGGCATGTACTAATCAAAGAAGGAGGATAAAAACCATGAGCGCACTTTATGGAGTCGTGGGTACGAGCAACCCCGATTATCTGCTGTCCAGCCCCGAGGGCGCGGACGTTATCGCCATCCCCTGCACTCCCGGCAAGGGTGTGGTTAAGCGCGGCACGGTCATGTTCCGCGAGAGCAACGGCATGTGGTCGCCCGCCGCTTCCGGCAATATCAGCACCAGCTACATGCTGGCCGTGCTGAATCAGGACGTGGACACGAACGCCAATCCCGCCGTGGCCGAGGATGCCGCCGCGTATCGCGCCGGACGGATGATTAATGGCCGCGTGAAGTACGACAACAGCGGCACACTGACCGCACTGACCGAGGCACACAAGATTGTGCTGCGGATGCAGGGCATCGTGTTCGACATGGCCAACAATGCCGCTGGCTTTGACAACGGCTCTTATGCCATTACCTACAAGGCCAACAACAGCACTACGGAGGCCGATGTTGTCGATCTCAAGACCGCTGGCGTGGCCTATACCGTGCTGAACAACAGCGACAGCAAGCTGGGATTCACCGCCCCCGCCACCAAGAGTTTCAGCAAGTGGAATACCAAGGCAGACGGTTCCGGCACCGATTATGCCGCCGCCGCGTCTTATTCCACCGACGCCGACCTGACGCTTTACGCGGTGTGGGCCTGATCGAAAGGAGGATAAAACAACATGAATCTGCTCTACGATACCAGGGCACAGCTCGCCGCCATCGAAAAGCTGCCCCGCGAATATTCCTTCCTGCATGATACCTTCTGCCGTGATGGCGGCACGGTCGAGGATGACAAGGCGATCTACGATTACCGCAAGGGCAATCGCATCATGGCTCCCGTCGTGACTGACGGCACGGGCGGCATCCCCATGCTGCGCACGGGATTTGAAACCCGTGAAATCGGCTTCTGCACCATTGCGCCGGAGCGCATCATCGAGAACAACGACCTGAAAGGCCGCATGTTCAGTGAGCGCGTGCTGGGCGCTATGACGCCGCAGGAGCGCGAACGCAAGATGATCGCAAAGGATATGATCGAGATGCGCCGCGCCATCCAGCGCCGCATCGAGTGGATGACCCGCCAGGTGATCCTGACCGGCAAGCTGTCCGTGTTCAGGTACACTCATGAGGGCCGCGACCTGGAAACCACCCTGATTGCCGATTATGGCTTCACCAACAACTTCACGCCTGATACCGCATGGAATCAGTCCGGCGCGAAGATCGACGCGGATATGCGCGAGATGTTTGATCTTGTGTATGACGGCGGCGGCTTCGTGGACATCCTGGTTTTCGACCCGAAAACCGCAAACGCCATCGTCGAGAACTCCGATTACGTCAAGCAGTTTGACGGTCGGAATATCGACATGGGCAAGATCAACACCAAGTACAAGGGGCAGGGCGTGCGCTTCATCGGCTGGAACTCTGACGGTGTTGAGATGTATTCTCTGTCCGGCAGTTTCGTCGATGACAACGGCGTAGTCCAGAAACTGCTTCCTGATGGCACGGTCATTGCGGGCGCGAAGGGCATCCTGAATTGCCTGTATGGCCCTGTGACCCAGGTCGAGGAACCCGGCCCGAACGCCCAGCACAAGACCTATTTCAAGAAGGAGGTCCCGCTGCGCGTCGGTTCCGTGGATGGCAACAGCATCAAGAACCGCCTGACCTCCCGCCCGACCATCGTCCCGTTCAACGTGGACGCCTGGTGTATCGGCTCGGTGCTGTAACAGCACAGAAAGGATGGAGCATGTTTATCGCCGTGCATTATGTGAGGATCAACGGCACGATGTACGCGCCGGGTGAAACCATCACAGAAAACATAGCCCCCGACAAAGAGGCGCGGTTATTGGACAAAGGCGCTATCCGCATAGCAGCGGAAGCGCCTTTTCCCGCCCCGCAGACCGAGGCCGAGGGATTTGTTGACGTGGACGAGAAAGGCGGCACAGAGGGCGACAGTGGCGCGGAGAGCGAAGTGGAACCGATAGCAGCAGAGGATGAAGCCGACGAGGAATACGAGGAGGCCGAACCAATGGAGATCGACGCCACAGAGAGCATCACTACCGCCGAGGAACCCCCTGTCGAGGAAGAAAAAAAGCCCTCTCGTAAGCGCAGGGGCGGAAAGGAGAGCAAAGCATGACCGTCAAGATCATCAAGACCGGCGAGGAGCTTGTATGCAATGACAGCTACGGCGCACGCCTGATCGAGCAGGGCGCGGCGATTGCCGCTCCCGGTAAGGCCAAGAGCGCGAAGCCTGCCGACGCTCCCGCCACGAAGAAGGCCGTCAAATCGGGTGATGCCTGATGGCGCTTAAAGACCGAATTGACGCAGACCGGCGCAGGGTTTTCATGCAGCTTGACCACTTCGCAGACTTTCACACCTGGAATGGTCGGAGGTTCCGGTGCGTGACAGATGACGATGAAGCGCTAAAGCGAAAGAACAACAACGTCAACGATATATCGTGGGATAACAATACGCGGGAAACGATGGTCTATGTTCCGATGGAGGATTGGCCGGATCGCTACCCCGTGCCGAACGACCACGGTTTCTTTGACGGCGTTCACATGAAAATCATGCAGGTACAGAATGACATGGGAATGCTCGGAATCGTGTTGTCTACCGGCTTCCCAAAGGAGGTGGCGTATGAGAACGGCTGAACGCCTGATTGCGCTGCAAGAGTGGACGTATAAGGCGTGCTGCAAGGGCAGGAAATTGAAGGTCCCGCCGCCCGGCCAGGACATTACAAAGTATCTGGACAAGCGGGAGCCGAGCATCTTCCTGAACTTCATGCCGATGCGCCCAGACCAAACAGCGACTATCGCGGGCGTCAATCCGCCCAATGTCGCCCCGAGTATTACGCTGCTGATAGATAATTCCATGGGAAAGTACATGGAGGATAAGCGCTTTGATACCTACAACAAAGTCCACAGAACAAAGACGTTCGGACAACAGTTGAATATCCAGGCGCTTTTTACGGTCTATGAGGACGGCGTGAGGCTCCCCGGTTTCATTGACAAGGTAGAGGCCGACCCGGAAGATTTTGATATGACCCTTATTCGGGAAGGAACCCAGGAAGGTCTTTTTACCCTGTTGAATTGGATGGACGATTACAGGGATTCGCTCATCGCAACGAAGATCATTCCCGACTCGGACATGTACGTGAACGAGGAGAGCATTATCTATACGCTGCGCGAGGATCAGAAATATCCATCCGACAATCGCCCGCTGTTCTACGGCGTGGTGAATGTTTCCTTCAACTGCTACTCCGAACACAAGGACAACCCTGAAATCAGATCAATATTAGATTAAAGGAGGTACAATCCATGGCTGATTATCTGCATGGCCCCTATGGCGCACAGCAAGCCAACGGCGACAAGGTTGCCGTAGACAGTCAGAGCGCCATTGTGGTCATTGGCACGGCTCCCGTGCATAACCTGGACAGCTACAGCGGCAAGGTAAACACCCCGATCCTCGTCAACAACATGGCCGAGGCCCGCGCCAATTTCGGTTATTCCGACGATTGGGCGAACTATACGCTTTGTGAGGCGATGTCCTATATCCTGGACAACCTGGGCGTTGGGCCGCTGGTGCTGATTAACGTGCTGGACCCTGCGGTTCACAAGGCATCGTCCCAGACCACCAAGAGCATGACGCCGGAAAATGGCAGGATCGTCATTGCCAGCGCCGAGGATGCTGTTCTTTACAGCGTCGTTGTGCAGACCACCGACCAGACTCCGGTTACGAAGGTCAAGGGGACGGATTACTCCATTGAGTACAACGCCTCCAAGAAAACCATCACGATAACCGAGTTGACCGCTGGCGCTCTCGGCAGCGCCGCGCTGTCGATCAAGTACGACACCATCAAGCCCTCTGATGTCGATGATACCGTTGTGATCGGAACGACCGATGACATGGGCCTGAACACCGGCATCTACTGCGTGAAGGATGTGTACACCAAGACCGGCGTCATTCCCGCTTTCCTGATGGCCCCCGGCTTCTCGTCCCTGCCTACCGTTCACGCAGCCATGTATCAGAATTCCAGGAACATCAGCGGCCATTGGGACGCCTGGATGTTCACGGATATTCCGATCAGCTACACCAGTGGTGGCAGCACTGTCGCCGTTACGCTGGCAACCGCCGCGACCTGGAAGAACTCCAACGGCTACAACAAGGATAACGAAACCGTGTCCTTCCCGATGTTCTCCGGTTCCGATGACAAAAAGTATCACGGCTCCGTTCTGCGGGCCGGTAACTTCCTGGCTACCCTGACGGAGAACGACGGCATTCCGTATCACACCGCCAGCAACACCGATTGTCCGATCATCAGCAATCTGTGGCTGGGCGCCGGGAACGAGAACCGCGTGTATGATGACGACATCATCAATCGCTACCTGTGCAAAAATGGCATTGCCTCCGCTGCATACGTGGGCGGGCGCTGGGCGCTGTGGGGCGCTCATTCCGCGCAGTATGACCAGACGAACGGCGATACCATCAACGTCAGCGAAACGAACCTGATGATGCTGTTCTACATCACGAACGACTTCCAGCACCGGCGTTTCCGCGACATCGACGAGCCGTTGACCTCCAACGACATTCAGCAGATCGTCGCGGAGGAGCAGGAAATCCTTGACGCGCTGATTTCCCACGGCGCGTTGACCTACGCCAAAGCCTATCTGAACGCGGACGAGATTGCCAAGTCCGACATGTACTATGGCGATTACAAGTTCACGTTCGACGTGACCACTACCCCGCTGGCGAAGTCTCTGACCGCGCTGGCAAACTGGGTTGATGACGGATTCGCCGTGTTCTTCAATTCCGGCGCGTCTGACAACGGCTAACGGGAGGTGAAAAAAATGCCGAAGAAAGTCTATAACAACGTAGAGGACCACAAGCTGCTTGACAACAAGCGCGTATGTGAGGACATTACCTCCGTCGTACTTCCCACCGTGTCCCACCCCACCGTCACCATTGACGCGGCGGGCATGGCCGGTGCGGTTGACATGCCGAATCAGGCGAAGCTGGAGAGCATGGAGCTTTCCGTCAGCCACAACAACGGCAGCAACTGCAAGTATCTCACCAACCCCAACAAGCACACCATCGAATTCCGCCTTGCGCGTCAGCGCTACAACGTGAAGAAGGGTGAACTGGAACATGAGGGCGTGAAGTATCGCATCACCTGTGTTCACAAGTCCACTGAACACGGAACCGTCGAAGCGGGCAACCCCCTGGGCAGCACCGAGCGCTTCACCGTCCTGCGCTTTGAGCGCATTGTTGACGGCGAAACCGACACGGTTGTTGACATCATGGCGGGCGTCCTGAAATTCAACGGCCACGATCTCGTGAGCGAGGTCCAGGCCCTCTTGAACTAAGCGGCCACCCACGATCCACGGCAGGGCAAAAGCGAAAACGATAACGCTTTTGCCCTGCCGCTACAACACAATAATCAATATAAATCAATAATAATCAATATTCATCCATATCAATCAAGATTATTCAATCACAAGGAGGACAATCACATGTCTGATAACATCACCAAATACCCCGTCGAGAACACAGAACACGAGAACGCCGCCGCAGAGGCTACTACCAAAGCGGACGAGCGCAAGGCCCGGGAGGACACCTTGAAAAAGGTGGAGGAGATCGTTACCCAGGCAACAATCGGCACGCTCAAACTTGCCGCGCCGTTCAAATCGGACGGCATTGAGATTACCGAATTGCATTATGATTTCAAGGCTGTTACCGGCGTTGAATTTGCCGACGCCATGGACAGCGACTTTTCCCGCAAATCCGACTCCTTCAGGATCACCGGAAAACAGGCGCTTGCCCTGTTCGCCGTTGCCGTGGAGAAGTGCGAGGAACACGTTGATAAGCAGGATGTGCTGCGCGGGCTGTCTGTTGAGGACGCTGTTGCGGCGATACAGGCGGCAACGCTTTTTTTCAGAGCAGCTTCCCAGGCGGGAAGTCTGCGTACTTCACGGGCTTAGTTGAGGCGGCAATCGCCACGCATACCCCGATAACCGACTATATGGGGATGACCCTGCGCCGGTATCAGGAATTCAGAGCGGCGATAACCCAATACTTTGAAGCCAGGGAAAAAGAATGAAAGGGGGCGGCATGGTGAATCTGTACTATGAGGGCACAGACATGACCGATTACGTGAACGTCACCAAATGCGTATGCCGGGATGTATCACACGGCAGGGCTGACAGCATGGAACTTGAATTCGACCACGCCGCCGCCTGGTATCAATGGGGACCCAAAGAGGATGATAAAATCATAGCCGAGATGGACGGCTATACCACGGGAACGATGTATCTGAACGCCATCATTCCAGATGGTGACAAATTCAGAATGCTGGCGACGGCGCTTCCGAGCGTAGCGCGTCGCAAAGCATGGGACGCATATCGGAATATGACGCTTGAAAAGATCATGCGTCAATGTGCCGCGGAGGCTGGAATGTCTATCAATTTCTATGGTGTGGACATCGGCTTTCAATACGCATACCTGATGCGCGAGAACGAGGGTGCTGCCGCATTTATGGATTGGCTTGGGACATTGGAAGGGCTGGCTGTAAAAGCCTATAAAGAGGCATTCCGGGCCGTGTCGATCACGTATGCACAGAACCTTGACCCGGTTCAGGATTTTTACCTGGACACGACGCAGGATGGCATAAAGCATATGCGGAAGGAAATACAAAAGATTTCCCGCTTGACTGTTTTATCTCCGTATGCCCGCGTCGCGGCCAGCGACAGCGGCGCAACATACGGAAGCCCGCGCACTGTCAATCTTCCGGCAACGAACGTGGTTCAGGCCGGTCGCTGGGCGCGTGGGCTGCTGTTGGCACATAACAGACAGATGGAAACGCTGACCATAAGAAGTTCATTTAATCCGAAGATGGAAGCATTAAGGCGCGTGGAAGTAGAGGGAAAGACGGACGCAAACGGAAGCTGGATCGTTGATGAAGCACAGCACGACCTTGTTAACCTGAAAACCGAAACAAAACTATTGCGCGTCATTAGTACGATCTATTAGGTATACCAATATGAGCAGAGAAAATAACCCCCTATATGGGGCGATCATAGAGCGCGGCGAAGTGATGACCGAGGACAGCGGCAAGTATACGGTGAAATCGTTTGACCGCGACGGCATAATAACACCGCCGATAACGGCGATCACGGACAGTTATGACGTGGGAGATCACGTCTTTTTCTTTTTATTCAGAGATGGCAGCGGACGGATTTTGGGATTGATGGACGATTGATCCGTGCTGACATGCCATAAAGGAGCGTGAAAACGGATGGCCGTCAATCTTGAAGGTAATATAATCATCAAAGGCAAAGCGGATTCCAGCCTCGATCAACTAATGTCGAAGATGGCACAAATACAAAGTGCCGTTGAGATGATCGCAGGACCTATCCGGGATTGGGAAAAAGAATCCATAGACCTTTACAAAGATTACGAGACAAACATGCTCCAGGCGCGGGCCGCGTTGAGCGATCAGTATTCCAGTGTAAATGAACTGAACAACGTCATGGAAACGCTGGAAAAACAGGTTCAGGAGTGGGCCGAGAACAGCGTTTTCCATGTCTCTGATTTTTCCGAAGCCGTTGACAATGCTTCTCACGCCGGTTGGAATCTGGAGCAACAGTTGGAGGGCATTCCCCGCGCTATGCTGCTGGCACAGGCTGGCAACATGTCGCTGGCAGACGGCCTATCCTACCTTGCCCGCGCTCTTAACGTCACCGGCACGTCGTTTGAGGATAGCGGCACGCTGGTGGATCAGTGGGTAAAGGCCAGTCACCTTGCAAACCTGACGATTGAGGACCTTGGCGAATCTCTGGAGCGCATGGGTGTTTCGGCACAGTTTACGAGCAATACCGCCGAACTGTTTACCATGCTCGATGTGCTGGCACAGACCGGCGTTGTCGGCGCACAAGCCGGTACACTTTTGCGCAATGCAATGCTTCGCCTTATCGCGCCCACCAAAAAGGCCAAAGAGGCCATGGAAGATTTGGAGGTCACGCAGGAGGAATACAACGAACTCGCGGGCGAAAGCGAAGCGCTTACAAAGGTCAACAAAGCGCTTGAAAAGACGGGGTTTTCTGCCTATGACGCCAACGGGCAGTTAAAGCCCATGATGCAGACTTTCGACGAATTGTATGATGCACTGGTCAATATCGCCGGAAGCGAGGAGGATTTGCTCAAAAACCAGGAAGTTGACGAAATCCTGGCAGCACTGTTCCCGACGCGCACTATCTCCGGCGCTCTGGCTTTCCTGAAAGGCGTCAAAGATAACTGGCACGATCTCTATGACGAAATCGTAGACAGCGAAGGGGCGGCAGAGAAGGACGCGGAAACCGTCATGTCCGGCCTGATGGGAAAGCAAGAACTGTTCTTGTCGAAGTGGGAAGAATTCTCGCGTAAGGTCGGAGAAGAATTGTCTACTCCGCTGGAAACCGTTTATGAAACGGTCGGCGGATTGATCGACAAGCTGAACGATTTGCCCGAGGATCAGCTTTCCGCACTCGTCGGCGGATTGACCGGTATCGCCCTGCTTGGACCGGCGCTCGGCGTCGGCACTGGAGTATACAAATTCTTCTCCATGCTCGGACCATGGGGCACCGCTGCCGTTGCCGCCGCCGCTGGCATAGGCGCATTGGTCGGGTATCTGCAAACGGCCTCCGAACTGGAATTCGATTCCCAATTCGGCGATTTGGATATAGACGTTAAAGCACTGGAAAAATACGCCGAAGGACTGGAAAGCAAATATGCGGCCGAACAGAAAGCATTAAGCACCTGGCAAACCGCGCTGGATGAAGCGACAACCAGCTACACCAACTTTACCGCCGCGCTTAATGAAAACTTGCTGGAGGACGTGCTGACCGGCAAGACACTGGATGAGAAGCAGAAATCCAACCTGATTCAGTACGGCGATGATATTGTCAGTTCCGTCATTGAGGGCATTGAAACCGCAAAAGAGCGCGACCTTAGTCTGCTGGATGTGCTGTTTGATGACATGTCGAGCGACGAACAAAAGGACGCGCTGGATTTGGGATTTGCCCTGGACAACGCCTATTATGAAAACATCATGGGACAGGCGCGGTCCATCGGTGAAGAATTGCGGGCTGCGCTGGTTGAAGCACTGAAGGATGGCTCCATAGACGAAAATGAGCGCGAGGCAATTCAGGCAACGGAGGAACGCCTGAACGCCATCATGCAGGAGATCAACGCCTATAAAGACTCTGAGGCTTTCAACGAACAGCTTTACAAGGCCCAGCACGTCAGCGCCGATTCCATCACCGACTATGTTGATTCCATTGTGCAGCTTGACAAAGAGGCACAAATCAAAATTGAACAGGATCGCGCCGCTGCATGGGCGTCGTACAAGACGAAATTCGACCAAGCCGTAGAAAACGGATGGGAACTTGAATTTGCAGACGGTACAAAGCGCAAGGTCACGGCGGACGATTGGGCTGAATTTGAATCCGGCATGATGGGCCAGTTTGACGCCATGTATGGCGACATACACTCCAAGTATGCCGGATTGGTTGACGCTGCCTATACCTCTCTGTTCGCGGATTCCAAATTTGGAGATGCCTACGGCTGGCTCTCCAGCATGATGAACGCCGGAAGTATTACAAGCGGGGAAAACGGCAATTTCAATTTCGGTCAGGGCGTTTATGACGATCTGACCAAGATGTCGAATGAGCAGTTGCAATCCATGCTCAACGGCTTCCAGTTCATGGCAGAGAATGCCGGTGCATTCAGTGATGCGCTGTCTGAATTTGGGGATTCCCCCGAAATACAGCGTATGCTTGACATGTTCGGCAACGCTTCAAAAATGACGGATTTGCTGTTGGGAGAATTGCAGCGGCGGGAGGCGGCGAACGAGGCGACGCCCGGAGGAACGGACAATTACGGCAATCCGAATACCGACAACATAGGCGGGATTACCGACGCCCAAGCGCTGAAAAAAATCCTGGCCGACACAAACATGACCGTCGCCGACAGCGGATTCAATTTTGACCTGGATGCCGTGCAACAGGCGGCGGAGCATTACGATCAGGCGGTCAAGCGCCTGGCGGAATTGGGCGAGGACGTTTCGCAGTATACCGACAATTCCACGGATGACTGGTATAATAATTGGCTGAAAAATCAGGGCCAGGGAATCGAAACCCCGGAGCTGCCGCCAGCTACGATTGACATTGAACCCAACGTCGATGACTTGATATGGGATGATGCCCTGAACGCCCTGGTGGATCAGGAAGTAGAAGTTCAGGTGAACGGCGACGTTCAAAAGCTGCGGGCGACCATTGACGGCGAGGACGGTCGAAACCTGATTGAATATATCGACGCCGACGCAACGGACCTGGACATGAAGATTTGGTCGGCGGATGGCCTGACCTTACTGGAACATGTCAAGGGCGACGCTTCGCTCCTGTCTGATACAATCGCGGAATACGACGGTATGCCCATTACCGTTGACATCAAGGGCAATAATCTGTTCACTCCTGCCGATGACGCAGCGGGTATGATTGAGGATTCCGTGCCTGATAATGTCGAAATGCCGGTTAGTCCCGTGGTGGATGAAAGCGCATTAGATGCGGACTTAGGCCCCGTCCCGCTGACCATTGAACCCAATGTCGAGGATTTGATATGGGATGACGCCATGAACGCACTGACGGATCAGGGCGTAGATGTCAAGGTGAACGGCGACGATCAGGAACTACAGGCGACCATAGACGGCGCGGACGGTCAAAACCTGTTGGAATATGTGGACGGCGACGCGACGAACCTTTCCATGAAAATCACGGCAGAGGATGGTAAAACCCTGCTGGAGTATGTCCACGGTGATGCTTCGTCACTGGCTGCAACGATCAGGAAATACGACGGCATGACGATTACCGTCAACATAAAGGGCAATAAGATGTTCGCTTCCGGTGGCCGTGCGACCGAGGCTTCGACTTTCGGCGAGGCCGGACCTGAATGGGCCATCCCGGAACAGCATTCCGAACGGACGGCGCAACTGCTGAACGCCGCGCGTGAAGCAAGCGGCTTTACATGGGGCGAGATCATGGGCCGGTTCGGCGGCCTGAACGCGGACGCGAACCACATCAACGTCAACATGACATATGCACCGACGATCAACGCGGCGAACGCCGATGGCGTTTCCGATGTGCTGACTGCCGATAAATCGAGAGTGGAACGCATCGTGCGGGAAGCCGTACAAAGAGCGCTGGAAGAAGGAAAACTGCATGACGAGTTGGAGGTGTATGCGTGATGGAAGAAAACGGATATGTCTACTTCTGCTCGGCTGGTGAAACCTTTGACAGCGTAGCCCTGAAATACTACGGCAACGAGAAATACGCGGCAGAGCTTTTGAGCATGAACCCGGAACTCTGCCGCGTCACCACATTTAAGGGTGACGAGGTTTTGATCCTGCCGGAAATTGATATGCCGGAGAACGAACTCGGTCCTGATGCAGACTATGAATTGCCGACCACCGCCCCGTGGAAGGAGTGATACAATGGCACGCTCTTTTTATCCGACTATATTAAATCCTGAATTAATGAAACGCCTTGGATTGCCTGGCGGTGACGATGACGGTAAAAGCAAAAAAAAGGACTACAAGATCGACAGCGCATCAGTCATAACGCTAATCGGCAGTTGGGGCAGTTTCAAGTTCTACATCAAGAAAAAGAGCATCATCGGCGTGAAGGACATCACGATCACCTATTCAAACGAAACTGAAACCAATTCCACCAACAGCAAGGAGAACTATACCAGCATAAAAAACGTCAACCCCGCCGAAATCAGCATGACCGGAATTTTCAGCCGGGCATTGGGAATTACTGATGTTCGCGCTTCATGTTGGAAACTGATGGAGATTATCCGCAAGGGGCAAAAATTTTACGTCTATACTGGCGCGGACAAGATACTTGCCCCGCTTTTCGTTGCAACGAACGCCAAGTGTTCAAAGATCGAAATAGGCCCGGACAAGAAGTGGAGTTATTGCGAGGTGCAAATCACACTAAAGCAATGCGAGAAATACGAGGGCGGCACATCGGGCACGATTGCAAAGAGCAGCGATTCAGACGGCGGCGGCAGTTCCGGCGGCGGAGGCGGTGGCGGCGGCGGAGGCAGCGGCAGCAAGGGAAAACGCAGCAGCGGAAAAGACCCCAAGAAGAAGGGCAAAGGTCTTATGAAGAAAAAGAAAAAGGCTTTGGATGATACCAAAAAGAAGAGGATAGGTGGCGCGGCTGGATCTATCAAAAAGAAACTTGACGGCGGCGGCAAAACCGAGAAAAAGAGTATTTGGGATGGATTGAAATAGGGGTGATACCATGGCGCTTTATGAGATCACGAACGAACCACTCCCCATTGATTTTGAGGGATGCAGCACTGATGTTCAGCGCACGCTGCAAAACGTGAAGAATCTTATCATGTGCAGGATGGGCGAAATCCCCTATGACCGGTTTTGCGGGTTTGATCCTGCACTGTTTGACCTGCCGCCTGATGAGTTCGCCAATGAATTACTGCCGGAACTGGACCGCGTTCTGATGTGGGAACCCGAGGCAATAGCTGTTAGCGCGTCATACACATTCAATGATGAAGGTGAAGTTATCATTCATCTTTACGCGGACATAAACGATGACACTTAATGCAGATTGAGGTGAGAGCATGGACAATACTGAAATCCATTATCTGACGTTCGACCCCGACGAGATGTGGGACGAGATGCAGCTTGCGTACATGGACGAGGGCGGAGACGTGCTTTATTCCGGCGACGAGAAATACATGTTGCTTCGTGGCGTACACGCGATACTGATGCAAGCCTTTGCCGCGGTTGACAACGCTTTGCGCATGGACACCTTGCGTTACGCGCAGAGGGAATATCTCAAAATCTACGGCGAGAAGCGAAACTGCATATACAAGAACGCTGAAAAGGCCACCGCCACCATCACGATCACCTTCAAAGCCACTGGCAAATCCGATGTCATGGCAGCGGGTGAACCCGTGACGGCGGATGGAGAAATGCTGTATCTGCTGGATGAAGATGTCATCGACAACGGTTACGCGCAGACAGTGACCGTCTCCGTGACATGCGCGATTGCCGGGACCGCTGGCAACGGTTTACTTTCCGGTACACAGTTACAGGCCCTTCTTCCTCACGACGGCATATACAGTATCTACGTCACCACAGACGCGACAGGCGGCATGGATGATGAAGATTTTGAGGTCTACCGTGAGCGCATCCGCAATTACGGATTGACCAACATCACCACCGGCCCGGAAGTACAGTATGAATCCGCCGCAAAGGATGTCAGCACGGTCATACTTGATGCGAACGCCGTCAATCTTGGAGCGGGACAGGTGGGAGTATATCTGCTGCTTTCAGACACCACGGGCAGCGCGGCGATTATCACGGCGGTAACTGCGGCGCTCAACTCGGTTTCCGTCCGGCCATTGACGGATCAGGTGTCCGTCGCCTTGGCAACCGCGATTCCGTACACGCTGAACGTACAATATGAAGCGGGAAGCGGAAGCAACATATCAACTGCCATTGGTGAAGCGGTGACGGAATATCAGGAATGGCAGGATCACGTCATAGGCCAGCCATTCAACCCCGATAAGCTGATGGCTATGCTGTATCAGGCGGGATGTACCCGCGTGGTATGGGGAACCGGCAGCGAGTTCGGCAGCGGCGGCGACGTTGAATACACGCCGATACAGGCGAATCAGTATTGCAGCGGCACGATCAGTCTGGCGGTGATTACCTGATGTTGACGTTTGATATTGCGAGACTTTTCCCGCGCTTCCTGCTGAATGACAAAAACGGCTACGCGATGGCAAAGGCCATAGAAGCGGGCCTTAAATATTTCCTTGAGAAATGCCAGGACGGGCTTGATTGCGTGCAGAACGTGGACAAGATGCCCGAATGGCGGCTTGATGAAATGGCGTGGGAATTGAACTGCCTGTATGATTACCACGCCGACATCGAATCAAAGCGGAAATGGATTCGTGACGCGATCCCGCTGTTCGCTTCTTATGGCACGGTCAGCGCCATCTACAATTTCCTCACGGGTTACTTTGACGGTATAGAGGTTGAGGAGTTTTGGCAATACAACGGCAATCCATTCCACTTCCGCGTGACCGTGGAGGGCGAATGGACGCCGGAAAACGAAGCATGGGCGCGACGGGCCATCGCCGAATCAAAGAACGTGCGAAGCGTGCTTGACGGCCTGAACATTGGTTGCCACAGCTTCATCGGCCTAACCGCCGAGGGCAAGGTGCTTTCACGGTTCGCCTATCCCCTCACAGGGGCCGAGAATTGGGCCGGGCGCTGGCCGCAGGAAAACACCCAGGGCGTGCTTGATGAGAGCGCGAGGGCGGGCGTGGAGGCTTCTGACGCGGCTGTGCGCTTCCCCTACCCCATGGCGGGAACCACGCCGGAGATCAACACCATCGGCGCGTTTGATGGTTCTGTCATACCTTCCGCACAGGCGGAGGACACATACGCTATGATCCTGTACAAGCTGTGCGGACAGGATGAAATCTGAAAAAGGAGGTAAGCCGGATGGCGGATGTATTCACCTTGGACAGCGCCTACCTGACGAGCAAGCGCACGGAAATCAAAAACGATATTTCGTATGCCCGCTATAAGGTGGGAAGCACCTGGTATAACGCGCAGATTCAAAGCGCCACCGTGCTGAACGACGGGCGCGTTGAAGTGACGTTCATCATCGACCATACCGTGGTTGGCAACATCACGGTAACGGGCGTTGAACTGTACGACCACAACGGCGTGCGCATCGGCAGCAAAGCGACGAGCATCACAAGGGCAGACGCAACCGAGGGCATTTTGTATGTCTGCCGGTTCAGTCTGTTCCAGGTGGTCGAGAACACCAGCAATACGGGCGCGTATGACGCGCTGTAATGAAAGGGGTGAGGAATAATGTCCTATAATCAGCGCGTTATTTGGAAGGATCATGTGGTGGAACGTCCGAGGACGTACACCGAGACGGTCAACGGCGACAACAGCAAGACCTTCACGCCTGCGCCGGGAGAAGTCTTGCAGCAGGGCACGCCGCAGAGCGCAACCAACTTCAACACTATGGACGAGGCTATCCAGCATATCGCCGTCGCGTTTGATGAATTGCAGATGACCATGCAAGCGGAATTGAGGGCGGCGCAGGACGAAATCGCAACGCTGAAAGCCCAGGTTGCGGTTTTGGCCGGGTATCACGAAGAATAAGGAGGCTCCGATATGGCTTACAAGATAGTGAAGTCTACCAGCGGTGTGCCTGAAAGCGCCGAGAAGGTGGAAGTGCTGATCGAGAGTTCTTCCGACCTGGCGAATCTGCCCGAGGGTTTGGCGGCGGGCAGCGTGGCCTACACCGCCAGTTTGAGCGCCATGTACATGAAGGCCATCGACGGCACATGGACGCAGATTGGGGCGTGATAGCATGGACGTAACGAGCATCGGCGCGGCACTGGCTATCACGGGCGGCGCGGCAGCGGCAGCGGCCCAGGCGGCCCAGGACGCGAACGACGCGGCCACCGCCGCGAATAACAAGGCCACCGCCGCAAACAACGCGGCAACGGCAGCAAACAGCGCGGCGGCAGCGGCGAACGCGGCGGCGGCGGGCTACCCCGATCTGGACAAGGACGCCTTTGTTGACCGTATGGCGTTTAACTATGCCTACATGATTATGCAGGCGGAACTGCGCGACGTGCAGAAGCGGCTTGCGGTTGCCGAAGCACAGATCGCCGCGATAGGATCATAACAACGGAAGGAGGACACGGCAATGCCTGAGAATGAAGTCCTGGAAGTGATGGACGACAACCCGGATTACGACCCGGAGTATTGGGAGCGCAAGCGCAAGGAGGAATGGGAGGCGAAGCTGGCCCCCTTCAAAGCTTTGCGTGAACAGATCGACGAGCACGACGAACTGATGGCGGAAACCTTGTATGAGGTGACGCTGTTGGAAATTGGATTGGAGGAATGATGCCATGACCTTTAAGCTGATGAAGCGGATCATCGAAACCGCGAAGAAAAACGGCACGCTGGAAGAAAAGCGGGCCGACATCATGGACAAGCTGGACGCTTTTCTGGCGGCTGACCGCCTGACCCGCGCGGAGTACGAGGAGCTTGTGGCTCTGATGGATGCGTAATGCGCGACCTGATTGACCGGCTGGCCGCCTGGTGGACGGACTGGCTGTATATCCACGATCTACAGAGAATGGAGGCTGAGATAATGACCTATAAATTAATGAAGCGCCTGATTGAAAACGGGCTGAAAAAGGGCAACCTGGACGTGGAAGCGACCCTGCTGAAACTGGACGTGTTCCTGATGGCCGACCGCATCACGCCGGAAGAATACCAGGAACTCGTCGATCTGATGAACGGAGGCGCGACCAATGAATAACAGCCCGCTTGAATTTCTGGCGAAGAAGTACGGCAATATCGTCAAGTACGACAGCGCCGGAAACGTCACCGGTATTTTCGTGAAGTTTCCCAAAATGAAATCCTCCGACTTGGTTGCGGGCCTGCCCTCCCACACCCACCCGGCGTTCATCATCAACGGCGTGGAGCAGGATTATATCCTGCTCGGCAAGTACAAAGGTGGTGACAATGGCGTAGCGAATGGCGCGATCCTGTCCTTACCCAACATAAATCCGATTCGCTCCCTGGGCGCGGATCAGTGCCTTTCCCGCATGAAGCTGGCCGGGACCGGCATAACGGGCATGACGTGCGCGGACTACGGCTTTATCAAGCTGCTGGCGCAGTTGCACGGTTGGGCGCCGAAGGGCAACACCACATGGGGCCAGAGCCACAAGGACGCGACGGCCTGGGAGGTCGGCAAGAGCATCACCGTGGACCTGGAACGCGCCTACAACGGCTATGTGTACAAGGCTCTGCAAGCGCACACCAGCGCGGCAGAACTGCGGCCTGACATCACCCCGACGCATTGGCAGAAGGGCAAATACGTCGGCGGCATCAGCAACGACGGCACGCCTGACGCGAACCATCAGACCGGCTATCGCACGCTGAACGGCTCCGGCCCGCTGGACTGGTATCTCGGCAGCGACCCGGCGAACCTGTGCGACATCATCGGCAGCAGCCTGGAACAGCAGTACGGCTATCGCATCTATGACTGTGAACTGCAAATCCTGGAGAACAACAACGCCGCCGACCCGGAGGCCGACCTGTCCGCATCCTCCGCCGCGTGGAAAGCGATTCTTCCGAACGCCGGTGATACCGGCTATACGCTCGTCGCCCCCGGAACCACGGGCACGCTGCACTGGAATTGGGACACCAACACCAGCAAGATCATCCTGGACACACAATGCGACGATATGACGCTGGGCAGCAAATCCACCAACTTTAAGGATTTGAAAGCCCACGCGACGCGCCTGCCCTACGTGCCGTCTATCGTGATGGAACTCGGCTTGTTCCCAACGTCCAATTCCGATCTGACGGAAGGAAACTATTACGTGAACTTCACGTCCGGGGAGCGCTTCCCCCGTCGCGGCGGCTACTACCGCGGCGGCGGCAGCGCGGGGCTGGGCTTTGTCCATGCCTACGACGAGCGCGGCGATGCGCACTACTACTATGGCTGCCGCCCCCGCTCCCTGCCCTGAACCCCTGACCCCTGAAATCTGAAACCCTGACAGGGCCACCCGATAGGGTGCGCCCCCCGGCGCGGTGCGAAAGCGCCGCGCCGCGCGTCTTTGAAAGGTGAATACTATGCCAGAGTTCAAATATGACCGCGCCAACCCCGGCCCGTGCTGTCAGAAGATCGACGATATGATCCAGTACGCAAGGCCAATCGTCGCACGCTGGCCCGCGTTCCACAAGTACACGCTGGGCGAGGACATCATGCAGGAGATGTACACGATGCTCCGGCTGGCGACAAAGGCGCGGCTGCGGTACATGAACAAAAGCACCCTGGCCGAACTGG
>Ga0265301_10000904_pt1 | contig 40658 bp, 62 predicted proteins | sample AusTroGonzalo_MG_2_FD_193488 | JGI IMG/M metagenome (GOLD analysis project Ga0265301, IMG submission 193488) | Bovine rumen microbial communities from tropical cattle in Woodstock, Queensland, Australia - Gonzalo_04 | ecosystem: Host-associated > Mammals > Digestive system > Stomach > Rumen ...
TTATTCTTCCTATTAATGTAGCCACAAAACTACATAAAACTACTATACTTATTGTATCCATATTATCTACCTCCTAATCTGTTGTTTTTGTGTATTCTATTACTAAATATATTTTCATATTGCTTAATGGATTATCACTACCTGTATTTATTTTAAAACCTGAACTTGTAAAACTAGATATATTCCAAGAATATTGCATACCACTAATATTTGCCCACATAGAATTAGGCAATGGATATATAGCATTATTAGTTGTTTTTGCACTACCATAAACATTAACAATATTATCTAAATTAGGCAATGAAAATGACACATCAGCTGTTGTACTAGCATTTTGTGAATAACTGCTATTGTAATATACTTTTCTATATATATGTTTGCCATCTATCCATAATTTACCTGTATCTATTTCAGTTTGTGCATATATTCTATTACCATTAAATCTATCATCTATATTTTTACAAGAATATGTATCAGTTGTAGAATTGTTTATTTCATTTACTACACTTGCCATACTAGGTGTTGTTTCACTTGTTTTTTGTATTCTCATAATTAACCTCCTATTTATAACCTATTATGTGAGATGGTATAATTGCGTCATTATTTTGCCCACCTTGATAATAACCACTGTGTATATATAATGTACTACTTGATATGTCTATTTGCCTTGTTAAGTTTCCACCACTTTCACTTATATTTAATGTATCACCATTGTTTACTGTTGCAGTTTTTAAATCAGTTCTATGATTATCTAAAAAATAATAAACTTTAAATGATTTATAATCTCCAAAAGACACATTTGCAGTTGTGCTTGGGAATGGATTACCCAAAGTATTTACCCATACTACTTCCCCTATATCATTATTTACTACTTCCCAACCTGTTGGAATATCACTTGATTGTCCATCATAATCTACTATTGTACCAACAGGCATACTATCTAATGCTTTTATATTTATATCTACCCATTGTCCATTGTATTTATATTTCATATTCTATTCCTCCTATTTATATCCTATTACATATAAAGGTACACATATGCTATTATTTGTTGTTCTATTACCTCCTGCTACTTGTGTATTACCATCTTCCAATGTTAATGATGTATTAGAACTTGCAGTAATAACTCTTTGTCCTATTCCTATTCCACTCATACTTGTATAACCATAGAACATTCTTATTCTTTTTCCAAATGGAATTCTACCTGTAATTGCAGTTTCATTTGTTTCTGATAAATTAGTAGCATATATTACTTCAAAAAAATCACAATTATTTGTTGCTAAATTAATTGAATTGCTTGTAAATGCACTTGTTGGACTTTGATTTTCCCATAATACAGTACCACCATAATGTTCGTTTGAATAGGCTTCACTATAACCTTTATCAGTTGCTACTCCATAAGTATTTGAAATATATGCACCAGTTCCTGAAGGTACATCATTAGGATTTATCCATAAATCTTCATCACCAGTAGGTTGAGTTGTACTTACACTTACTTCTTCAGTAGTGAATCCACTATCATTTGTTAAATCACTTGTTTTAGTAGGTATAGAAGGTTTATTAGATAAATCGTTGTAACTACCACTAAATGATGATGTACCAGCACCTATATTTGTTCTAGCATTTGCTTGTTCAGTAGAACTTAAACCTTGATTTGCTTCAGTAGACACTGCTTTAAAGTTTCCTACATTACCCAAACCTACATCTGATTTAGATACATTATGAGGATTTCCACTTGTTAATTGTGAGTGGTCATAAGCAGTTTTACCTCTATCTCCTCTATATGCAGTAGAACTTGTTTCTCCTAATGCTAGACTTGAACTTATTTCAGCAAAACCAGAACCAGTCCATCTATATGATTTATTTGTATCTACACTAATATATATTTTCCCAGTTTCTCCTGGTATTTCAGTAGTATAAGTAGATTCTTTATAGAATTTACCATCAGCTACTTTATAATAACCTTCAATTACATCATCAACATAAGAAGGTAGTTGAGAACTAGGAACTTTACCATTTGCATCTAGTTCTGCCACACCACTAGCAGTTCCTATTGAAGTTGTTGGTATAGCACCTACATCGCTAGCAGTAGTAGGGACAGTTATATTTATATCTACATTTGAACTAGCATTTGCAGTAAATGTGCCTACGCTTGTATTATTTTTCTTTATTGTTAAAGTTGCATCATTAACTGTTGGTATTGTTGGAGTATTTAATAAATCACTATATTCTCCAGAAGTCGCTACACTAGCTAAATCTGAGTATTCAACTTTATTTCCTAATGCAGAACCTAAATCTTCTTGGTCTGCTAAAGTACCAGTAATATTGCCCCACTCAGCACTTGTTTGTGTGTTGGAAATAACATTACCAGCAGATATTGATATACCAGTTCCAGCAGTATATGTTGTATCAGTAAATACAGCATCAGAAGGAACATCGCAATTTACATAATATCCATTTACTTTTTCAGCATTATCTACAATACCATCATTATCAGTATCATAGACTGATTTATTCATATCTCCATCGCCATCTTGTATTTCGGTTTCGTGAGGTCCAGTTGCATCAGTTATTGTTAAGATAGTAGTTTTACCTATCTTTTGCATATTTACTACTGGACTAAAACCAGGATCACCTTTATCTCCCTTATCACCTTTAGGGCCGATAGGAAGAAGAGTACCTTCTATTGAGATATAATCATTAATATCACCATTAATGCTTACTACATCTATATTTCCATCTATCATTGTGCATCACCAGCCTCTGGGTTAAGGATAAATTCTTTAGGTCCGTTATCGTCATAACCTATAATAGTTTGAATTTCATTATTAAGAGTTAATACTGATATTTCATACCAATATGTAACTGGCTTATTAATAATTTCTCCAATTTTACTTTCTTCAGAAGATATAGGAATATATACATAATATCCATCCTCTGCAACAGTAATTGTTTTTTCAAATACAACATTGTCTTCGTTTTTTCTTTCAGTAATAGCAAGTTTTACTTTCTCGCCAGTATTGAATTCATAAGAAGTTCCTGAAGTGTCCTTTGCACTTATTTTAAATGTTGTAGAATCACCTCTATTAATTTGTATTTGTTTAGTAAATGTGTCAAACTTTATCATTAAGCATCTCTCCCTTCTTTAAGATTTTTGACTTCTTCTTTTAACTCTTCTATTTCATTTTGTAATGCTTTAATAGTTATAAATAAACCTTTAATGTAAGCGTCTCTTTCCCACTCTTTTATATCTAAACTTTGATATTTATTCATATCTTCATCAGAATAAGATTGAGTAACAACTTCATTATTTTTTAAATATAACTTTGTATCGTAATTTCTAAAATACTTAGAAAGAGTTTTTGTATCTTCTATTTCATCGATTATAAAACCATAATCACTAGGGTTATCTTTTATACCTTTATATTTATAATCGTAAGTATACATATTTATATCTTTTAAATCTTCATATACGTTTTTATAGTCGTTTTTAATATCTTTAAGATTTTTCTTAACATTTCTTGAAGATGGACCAGAACTTGACGTAGCAACGTTATTACTTGAACTATTACCACCAGCTCTAATCTTATTACTTGCATACATAACTAAATTATTACCTGAGTCAGTATGAACATCTATTTGTCCACCACTTGAACAGTTAATATAATGTTGCCCTATTTGTAGAACTCCTGCGTGCATATAAGCATCATAAAATTTAACACCTTCTATATTTGTACCGTTATTAGCACTTATATATAATGCACTGTTCCCTGATGTTGTTCTTATATACGCTTGTTCATTTCCAACATTTCCATAAGAGTCTGTAGTTCTAAATGAAATACCACCGTGTCCATAAGCCATATTAATTGCACTTACGTATGGGTGCATAGCATAGGACGGACCACATCTTAAAAACGCTTGTCCACGATCTGCTGTATCATAATGGTAGTTTATTTGCCCAGCACTTAATGAACCACCAGTAATATTAGATGCACTTAAATTTGTAATATTTACAACATTTCCATTAAGCGTTCCACTATTTACGTTGTTACCACTTACATTTTTTATTGTTATATTATTACCATTATTTAATATTCCACCGATTATCTTACTTGCACTTATACCATTAATTGAGTCTATATTTGCATCTTTGATAACTAATTGATTGTTTGATATTTGACAACCACCGATAGTTCCAGCAGTCGCATTTATTGTTCCACTTACATTTGCGTTAGAGGCATTTAAGTTATTACAAGTAACATTACCATTTTTATCCACTTTAAAATTAGTAGAATTAATAGCAATATTATCGCTTGTCATTTGAATAGTTTTACCAGCAAGACTAATCTTACCAGAGTTAATTTGAATTTGTTCTGGAGTCATATTAATTTTAGAAATTATTTCATTTCCATCAACTTTTTTACTGACTTCCATATTAATTGAATCTTCAAATATATCTAAACCAGCGTGAGATACGTATTCAGTTAAGTCCATATCTATAACCCAGTCAGTAGATGCGTAAGACTCACCTTCTTCTTTAGCGTTTACGCAATCATATACTTCACCTGTTTGCTTATCAATATAATAATCTCCAACATTATAAGGTGGAGTTGGAAGTACATCAAATATTTTATGTTTCATATCAGTAACTACTCTTAAAGCATTTACTGCTAAATTAATTGAGTTTGCTGATTGAGTTAATTCTACTTTGGTAGCATAATCTTCTACTATATCGTCTCTCAAATCTTGATTTAATCTAATTGCTGTTGAATCATCAGTATATTTAAGATCATTTATCCAATCAGTTGAGTGGAAAGTGCCTTCTTCATCCTCTGCTATAATACATCTATACATTTCATTGTTAGAAGTATTCCACCAAACATCACCAACATCGTATGGAGGTGTAGGTTGAACTACAAATACACGTCTTTTTTGGTCTGCTGTATCTTTAGCAGCTCTAGCTATTGATAAGGCTTGAGCAGCAGCGTCATCCCTTAATAAATTCCATTGATATACATTATTATCAATAATAAAACGATAAGCAGTACCAGCGTATGTATCGTAATATAAGTCTCCTAAATGGTCGTCTTTTAATTGTGTTGTAGTCCAGTTTACTGCTGGCTCATTATTTAATGTAGGAACACCCTCGTAGAACCAGCTAGTGATGTTACCATCTAGCTGGTCTTGGATGTCCTCAATATCTTTAGTAGTTTGTTCTACGAAATCAGTAAGAATACCATCAGTTTTAACTAAACCATTGTTTATTGCTGATATTCTTTTTCTATCAACTTTTAATCCATCTAAATCATATTTTCTAACTAAATCTTCATTAGTGATTGCTCTAAATGAATTATTCATATTTACCACCTCACATTACCGTTTGGATATACTTTAAATCCTTGCATAGATTTATATAATTCTAATTTTTGATCTGTGCTTAATTTAGAAACTCTTATTCTATTTGCTATATAACTCTTTTCAGCAGAAGAAAGAGTATATTCTCTGCCTAAAATCAACATCTTTTGTTCTAATGTTAATCTTGATTTAGTATTAAAGTAGTTATACATCTTTGCTTTCTTAGAATTAGCAATCGTTTCTCCGTTAGCATTTTTATTAGCAGTAAATTCTGTACTTAAATAATCTAAATAATCATTTATATTTACATTACTTTCTTTTAATACTTGATATAAATCGTATGTAGATTTACTTGTAGATGCTTCATATATAGCACTCTTAGATTTATCAGATATCTTGGTATCTCTAAGTTTCGCTTTCTTTTGATATGAAGTATCATCATCGTTTAATTTTATTTTATATAAGTAGTAATCTACTACTTTGCCACCTAAATTTTCTATTTCTTTTTCGTTTTGATAAGACTTATCATCGTAAGAAATATTATTCTTTTTAGCGTATGCTACTTTCATAGCATCTCTATCGTATGAATAAACTTTACTTATAACAGTTGCTTTTTCTGCATCTGATAAGTTTTTGTATTCTTCTGAACTAATTAAATCGTTTAGTTTTTGATAGTTTTCTTTACCTAATATTGCTTTATAGGCAGCATATTCTTCGTTAGTTAAGTTATAATCTTTATCATTATAAGTTAACTTTTTAGTAATATATGTTTTAGGTAGAACTTTAGATTCGCCTGTGCTATCATAAAGTCTTTCTATTTCTTTATCTAATTTAGTTTCTCTAACATTTTTAACTATTGCTGGAGAAGCAAAGTTTAGTGATGCCCTTACTAAAGGATCAGAATCTTGTTTTACTTCGTTGCCCCATACGTCAGTTTTAACTGGTAGACCTTTTCTGAAAATAATTGATTTTGATCTAAGTTGATTGACGAATTGGTCTACTGCTTTTTCTACTGTGTTAGTTTTAGTAGATGTTGTACTTCTTTCATATTCATCAGTTGTTCTTGCTAGTTTACCCCAAACAGACGGAACTATTTGACTAGCATAATTCTTTATAGTATTTACACCAACTTGTTCAAATGCTTTAGCATAATCTTGATTATATGTTCTTAAAGCACTTTGAATACCAGATAACATAGTCATTTCAGATACAGGGTTTAATGAACTTACACCAGCATCTAAAACACTCATAGCACTATCCATTAATGATAATCTTTCGTTTTCTGGGATATTTTCAAATCGTTGTTCTAATTGATTATTTATTTCTGCACCTACAAATAAAGGAACAGCAGTAGGAGAAAGCCAATCTAAAGATATTGTTTTATCTCCTAACACAATAGAATAAGGTTGAACACCTTTATCTTCATCATAACTTTCTTCATCATCAGATGTAGTTCTTAACCAACCTGCTTTAGCTAAAGCATAACCTAATAAAGCAATACCAGTACCAGTTAATCCTTTAGCAAGATTATCTATAAATTGATTTGCTGTTATTTTACCGTTATACAACTTATAACTATCTACAGTTAAAGCTTTTAATAAACCAGCAGGGTTATATTCTAATGATGTTTTAGCAACATTTAAAGGAGTTTTCTTAAATGGTATTAAACCACCTATTGTTACCTTAGTTAACATATTTTGATTTTCTAATGTATTTAATAGTGTTGCTACTGAGTTATCTTGATGAAAAGTTGCTTGTTTAGCAGAGTCAATTGCGTATTCTCTCGCTCTTGCTAATTGTTCATCACTAATGTTTTTTAAATCTATATTATTAGCGTATAGATATTGTGCTAGTGATTTTTTATAAGCACCTTCTAAACCACCAAGTTTAATTTCAAATTTACCTACTTTTAATTTACCAACATCTTCTGCTTCAAGCGTTCTATTTACAGTATCAATCAAACCTTTTTTAACAATCTTTTCAGCTAAATTATTTTTAAACATACGTTGATTTTGTAGTATTTCATTTTTAGCATTTATATATTTGTTTCCTGATAATCTATTAGATACATTAGGAAGATCGTTTTCAGCAAATTGTTTATATTCTTTAGGAGTAAGTTTTAATGTATTAGTTCTTTCTCCTTCTTTACCAGTTACACCATAGTAAATATCTTCTATTCCACCACGTATTTTATTTTTAACGTTTTGGATTCCACCCATAGATAAGTTACCTACAATATTTCTTATATGAGTTGATGGAGAAGATAACATAGCAAAATATCTCCAAGTATCGAATTTATCCATAGCACTCATAGGGACTTGTTCTCCTAATTCTTTTAATACAGAATCTATATTATCTTCGATTGTATTTTCATTTGATTCTAATATCTTTTGTTGCATTTCAGGAGTAAATTCAAATTGATATAATTTCTTTTTCTTATTATGAGATTTTTCGTATGCTTCTTTTAAACCTTTATTTAATCTATCTACTGAACGTTGTATCCATAATGCTCTACCAGCAGGAGATTGTCTATTAATTAAACTCATAGCTTGTACTGCTCTACCTACATTAGTACCTGCCATAGCAGTTAATTGAATTGCTTCTTGAAGATTTTCCTTTTCTCCTGTTTTTGAAAAATATTCTATTAATCTATTACCAATAGCAATATCATCAACATTATTTCTAGTGCTTTCAGTATTAGAACGTAAAGTTTTTAAACTTTCTTCAATTCCATATTTATTAATAAATTCATCGGCTCTTTGTAATTCTTTAGCATTAGAGTCTGGTATATAAGTATCAGTACCAATTAATTCTTTTGCTACTTGTTTAGCCTCTTTAGTTTGTGTAGAACTCTTTATAATAGATTCATACGCTTTTCTTTGTTTAGTATCTTCTTGTTTAGGTTCTGTTTTTGTTTCTTGTTTTGTTTCTACTTTAGGTTGTTCTTTTGCTAATACTTCTTTATCGTATGCTTTTGAACGTTCTAAGTATTGTTTAAGAGTTCCTGATTCTTCTTCAATAATAGGATTTATATCTACTTTAATATCATCAAACATTAAAGGATTTTCTGAATCGTTAATAGAATTAAATAAATAGTCTTCTCTTAAATTATCTCCTTTAAGTTCAACTACTACATCTAAATCACTATTTAATTTAGCATCTCCTCTATTTCTAGAACCTATAATTTCTAAACCTTTAACATCTGCATCTATTCCCATATCTTTAAGTTTTTCTTCAACATAATTAGATACAGTTTTCTTTATTTCTTCTCTATCGTAATTTTCTAAACCTTGTATTTTATTATCAACTTTTTCTAATTGATTTTTAATTTGTTTTTCTTCTTGTTGAGTTATATTATTTTCAATTTCTTGTGTAGTAGATACGTTTAATTGTTGTCCTAAGTTTCTCAAGAATTCAGCGTCCTTAGTATTTCTATTTTGAGATATATTATTAACAATATCTTCTACATTTGTTTTTAAATCATTTAATAATTCTGTATGTTCTTCAGTAACTTTTTTTAATTCTTCTTGATCTTCGAATAAATTATTTAAAGTTCTTGCTACAATTTCATTATCTACATCTTCTTCAGTAAATTCTCCACTATTGATTAATTCTTGTTTTAAGGTATCATATAGACCATTTTGTTTAGTATAGTCTAATAATACTTGCTTACTATCATTTGTTAGTAAATTGTTGCCTAAACCTTTTAATAAGGCTGTTTTAATAGGCATATCAGTCATAGCAGGGTTCATTACTATTCTATCGCCTTCAATAGATGTTAATGTATTAAGATAAGGATCAAATTCAATTTCTAATCCTGTATCTCTCATTAATTGAGATGTATCATTAATTAAATCGTTATATAATTTTCTATCGTCATTATTTAATCCAGGATAATATTGTACTGAATTATCTCTAAATTGATTAATATATTGATTTCTATTTAATATTTTTTGTGCTTGTTGTCCTCTTATTTCACTTATTTGTTTATTAGTAACTTTTTTACCAGCATCTTGCATATTCTTAACTTGTTTTTCAGTTAATTTATCAACTTGTCTTTGTTCTCCAGCAGTTAAACCTGAAATAAAATCTCTATTTTCTTTAGTAGTTTGAATTAAACCACGTTTTCCGAAAGATTGAGATACACCTGAAGAAACCATACCAGCAATAAATTGGTCTAATAATTTTTCGTCTTTGATTATAGCACCTAAATCTCTATCTTTTTGATATGTTAAGTATTTACCATAACCTTGTAACATACCAGATACAACTTCTTCTAAACCTTCAGCACCTGATTTAATAGCATATTCAGACAAATTCTTAGCAAGTCTACTCTTAAATTTGCTAGAAATAGTTTTCGCTAACATATCATCAGCACTAGATAAACCTTTTCCAACACCTATTGCGTTGAAACCTTTACCTAAACCACCAAAGATCATTTCTGAACCAGCTTCAGCAGCACCAGAAATCAAACCATATTTTAATGCTTCTTCATCAGTAGCACCATTTTGATATGCTTCACCCATACCAGAACCCATTGAGCTAGCAAATATTTCGCCTGTAGTTAAAGCAGTAGTTGCTTTAGTTCCTAAACCAGCAGCACCACCTAAACCAGCAGTAGAAGTAATTGTTAATACAGTACCAATAGCATTTTCAATATTATCTAAACTATCACCAGACAATGAATACTTATCAATACCAGTATTCTTTTTAATCCAGTTAATTGTTTCTCCAACAGCATTTTCAGAAGCTTGTTGTCTTCTTTTATTTGCAGCATCTTTATATCCTAACGCATCTTGTATACCAGCAATACCATAGTTAGCAAGGTCGCCTATACCTTCTCCCATACCCATAATAGCACCAGTAACGTTAAGACCTACATCGCCAGCAGTACCTAATATAGTTTTAGTAACATCACCAAATTGATATCCATCGCTAAAACCACCAGCATTAAATAAATTTCTAAAAAAACCTTCCTTTTTTTGAGGTTGTTCTTCTTGTTGAGGTTGTTGTTCTTCTTGAGGTTTTGTTTGTTGTCTATAGCTATAATGATTATTTTGAATAGCGTCAAATCCGTTATCGAATTGTTTATATTGTTTTCCATTGTATTTACCACTCAAAATTGAATCAAAATTATTTTTCTTTTTAGCCATAACAAACCTCCTTTCTATGCGTAAATTCCGTATGAATTATAAATCTTTTCTGCGTCTTCTGCTGAAAGTTTCTTTTCTTTTACAGCATTCCCCAATACATTATCTAAATCTTTCTTTTGATATGAGTGTTTGTTAAAATTATTTAAATACCATAACATACCACTTGATGAAAGACCTTTTCCATTACCATAAGATTCAACACTTACAGGGCTGTATGCTTGATAATATTCAGTAGTATCATAATCTTCACTATTTAATCCTGAACCATCACCATATAAATTGTAATTATTGTATTGCTTTTCATAATTGAATTTTTGTTTAGATAAATTGTATTCAGCTTGCCATTGTCTTGCGGCTTCAGCTTGTTGTTGTTCTTTTAATATTTGAGAGTAAACAGTATTGTATTGATCCATATAAGCATTTTTAATATTTTGACTATTGCTTAATTGTTGTTGTTTTAAGCTTGAAACATTGTTGTAATAATCTTGAGCGTTTTGTAATTCTAATGCTAACTTATTTAAAGCATTTTGACCTTGTTGTAAATCTCTATCTTGTTTTGCTTGGTCAAATTGTAAATTATAGTTAGTAATAGCATCATTTAATGCAGTATTCGCTCTAGCCATACGGTCATTTAAAGAAGTTAAAGCACCTAATTTTTCAGTAGCACTTACTCCTGAATTAGCAAGTCCTCTATTAAGGTTATCAGTAGCAGTAGAACTATATGGGTTTGTATATGCCATATATGTATTTAATGCTTTTCTACCTTCAACATCTTTAGCCTTTTGTGCTTCTTCCTTTTGTTTATCTATTTGTTGTTTTGTTCTTTCTAGATTAACGTCTGCTTGTTGATTTTGATATGCTTCTTGTTGAGCTAAATATCTGTTTTGAGCATCTCTTACCTCACTAGCATTATTAATTAATCCTTCATAAAGCGAATTGTTCTCTGCTAATGCTTTTTCTCTTTCGTTATATACGTTGTTTACTCTGTTTTGTTCTTCTGAATTTAATGTCATCGCCATTTAAATCACCTCTTTACATATCCTGCAATAAACCCTTGTATTGTCATATTAAACAAACCAAAAGGTTTATCAGAACTTATTTTAAATTGAATTTCTTTAAACTTTTTATTTTTAACTTTGTAAACACAATATCCTTTTGTATCTACAACCTCTTTTGTTTTCTTTTCTACTCCGTCAAGAATAGAAGTTATTTCTATTTCTTCGTTATCCATTTTCTTTAAACTTAATACTCCACCTTTTTTGCTTGTTGTCTTAGTATAAGAAGGAGCATCAAAATCATCCTTGCAAGTAGTCCAATAAGAATTAATATCTTCTCCGTTATCAGTATCTCCTTTTAATTGATATACTTGTCCGTAAGCATTACTAAAATATAACTTGCCTCTAAATTCAAATACATCATTTATAGGATATTTTGTAGTAGTTTCTTGTACTGTAACTTCTTTTACTGGTAGTTCCCAATAGAACCACTCATAACCTACATCAGTATTCTCCAAGAACTTTTGTCTTTTATCTGCTAAGTATACGTGTGAATCTATTAAACATAATAAATAACCTTTCCACTCAGCAAGTCTAACTTTATCATAATTTGTTTCGTTTACCATTTTTGAATCAACCATATTAGACCTATGTTGTAATACTTGTTCAGAATAAAGTGATGTAGAAGTAAATCCCTCTAAACCTAATTTAGAAAAGAATACTATATCATCATTAAAGTTTATTCCTGTACTTATACAACCTAAAGCAATATTACCTGGATTTGATGGATATATATCTGTTCCATTTTCAACGCTTCTTGTCATATAGTAAACACTAGCACTATTTTGATAAGTATCTTTGACTACCCATAAAGCGTTATTACCTGGAATAACTGCTTTAACTGGAGCTAAGTCTAAACCTATACTTACCCAAGCGTTTTCTCTTATATATCTAGGATCACTTGCTTCACAATAGAAAACTCCATTAGGATAATCAGGATTACCACTAAAGAATATTCTATTATCAAATTCTTTTACTATTCTACAATTTAGAATTCTATCTCTTAAACCAGATTCAGTTTTACTAAATTGTATTATTACTCTTGCACCAGACGTTGGAGCAGTAGAGAAAGTAACTATACCATCGTTTCTATTTACTGTAAGTCCACTACCTTCTTCAATTCTTACGTTATCTACAGTAGCAAATACTGCATAATTTGCATCTAATCCTTTATTTGCTAAAACATAATCAGTTGAAGTACCATCGCCTTCATATTGATTTTGTTGTACTCCTGTTAAACAATTTAAAGGTTGGAACATTTTATCTGTATCTAAACCTTCATCCAAATCAGTTTGACCTTGAGGAGTCATAACATAAGTTGTCATAGGTATTGTACCTACAACCGACGTCAAGTTAGTACCATCATATTCATAATAATTTACTCCATCCATAATGAATAAAATATCATCAAATACAAAGTAATTTGATTTCATTAATGCCATATTATTTGCTAACAATGTAGTTTGTACTGGTCTAGATGGGAAATTATTCCATTTATATAACTTATTTCCACTATGAACTAAAACGTGTGTAGTATTATTTAACCTATAAAAAAACAGACCAAATATTTCGCCATCGAATTCTCCGATTAACTCCATACCTGGTCTTGTTTGTATGCAGTCATCATCCAAATAATCTTTCCACATATTAATGGAATCTGGTGAACGATATCTTGATACAAGACCATTAGTGAAATCGACACCTCTAAAATTAGAGTATTGTCTAGTTAATAGTTTATTTGTTTGTGCCACCTTGCATCACCTCTATATTATATCTCCACCATATATAGTGATAATTCCTGCTGTTCTTCTAGTATCTAATTGTGCTTTTAGTTCATTATAAGTTCTTTCAAAATAAGTACCGTAAACAGAAATCATATCTAGTCTTAATAAATCTCTAGCAACACCATAAGGCATTACCTCTAATAAAGCATTGTCTAAATCGAATTTAAAGTTAGCATCATACTCATCCTTATTTTCGCCTTCTTCAAAATCGATCTTAGCCATCTTAGGATATTTATAATAGAATATTCTAACAGTACCTTGAAAATCATCATTAATTTCGATATTATCATCATCCAACATAGTAAAGTCTTTATTAGATATACCCTCGTTAGGAACTAATATAACTTTATTTAATTGATAAATATCGCTTATTTCATCACTTATTGTTATGATTCTACTAGAATTTTCTTTGATTTCTATTTCAGTATTAGCTGGAATTTTACGATATTTCATTAAATCCATTTGAATTGAATTAACAACTCCATTGATTTTATTTAAAACATCTTCATCCTCAGCCATACCTGTTAACTCAGGATAGTATTCTTCAATTAAAGAGAATACTTTAATTTTCATTTCTTTTAGAGTCATTGACATCCCTCCTATACTTTGGAATCTTTATAAACACTCTTCATTTCTTTGATTTCTTTTTCTAAATTTGTCAAATTTGTCATTTGATATTGTGATATAATGAACCCTTGTTCTTCATCCCATATTAGAATAGTCCCAGAAGGCATTTTAATAGTCATTTTAGACTCTTCTAGGATTTCAAAGGGATTTACCTCATTTGGTTCAATTTTCTTCTCTACGGTAGTTGTAAGTGTTAAATCTTCAAAGTGTTGTTTAACACTACCATCTTCAGTTTGTTCATCAAATTTTGTTTTGTTGTTTACAGTTATTCCATAAAATTGTTTTAAACTAGGTTTAACAGTAAAATATTCTAATTTTTTCATATTCTTCTCCTTCTAAGGTCGAGAGAGGTGGAATTGCACCACCCTTTCACACTAGATCACTCGATAAAAAAGAGGGGTTATCCCCTCTAATCTTATATAGTAGTCTTAATAACTGCTATTTCATCAGGTCTAACAACCTTAGCACCAAATCCATATAAAGATTTAATTGCTTGTGAGAAAGCAGCTTCAGGTTCAAACGCTTTAGTTTCTCTGATTTGTTCAACAAAAGCTATAGCGTGAGAAGTTCTTAAGATGTTGTATACAGTATCATCGTCAGCTAAAGAACCAGAAGATTTACCAGTTGGTAGTAAGTTTTCAATAGTAACTTTAGCGTTAGCATAAGTACCAACAACACCTTTCTTAGCTAATTCTACGTTGTTAGTTAATAATTCATTAACAGCAGGTCTAATGAATTTGAAGTATTTTGGAGAAACTTCTAACCAATAATCATCAGTTACCTTATTATTCTTAGAATATAAGATTTCGAAAGCATCTTCAATTCCTTCAATAGCGTTAGACTTAGTTGGAGTAAATTTGTTAACAGATGCGATAGAAGTATCTTCAACACCAGCTTTTACTAATGAAGCAACATATTTATCTCCTTCTTCTGATAATGCGATAGCTCCTTCTTTAGCTTCTGCTTCCATAGCTCCAGGAACTGTTTGATATTTGTAAACGTCATCCATTTCAATATCGAAATATTTGAATTGGTCGATTACTAATGCTTGTCTAGTTGCATCTACTGCATCTCTAGTTAAGTCAGTACCAGGAACATAAGTTCTTACAGTTGGTCTAACTGCATTTAAGATATATACAGTATCTGCATTTTTTGCATCTCTTTCATATTTGAAATCACAGTGATTTCTTAAACTTGTAATAGTTTGTAAAGCGTGTTCATACGCCTTATGCCAAATTTTTTGTGTAGCAACAGTTATTGCCATAATATCATCCTTCTTTCATTAATAATTTTTTGTTTGCGACAGTCTTATTTTCTCCCAATTCGCTTCTAATTCTTCGTCAGTCATTTTTTCGATTTCTTCATCAGTGAAGAATTCTTTTTCAGATTTAGAATTATTAGTTAAGTCGCCAGGAGTTTTAATTGGCTTTTCTTGTGTTCCAGTATACATTTCATATACTTTACTAACAGGAACGTTATCGTTAAATTGTTTTCTGTATTCTATAAAATCATTATCTTCTAGAATACTTGTGTCGATATTAAGACTTCTTAAAGCCTTTTTATCGTCTTCACTATGAATCGCATCTACGATTCTTTCAAACATAAGTTTACCTTTCTTATCTAGGTTAGGATAACCAATGGCTGCTAATTTATTAGCTTCTTCTACCATAGCGTTATAACCTTCAGAAATGATATCCTTACTATCTCTTTCAGCTTGGAATTCAATGTATTCACTATCCTCACTTACATATCTATCAGGTAGAGTAACACCTTCATTAGTATATAAGTTTCTAAGATTAGTATTAATCTCATCGATAGTTTCTCCGCCTAATTGAGATTTCAACACATTTTCTGTGTCTTTATATTTGTCTAGTTCTCGTTCTAACTTTCTCATTTTACGAGCAACTCTACGATCGGCAATTTCATTTACCTTTTGATTAAATTCTTCATCGGTATAGAATTTACCTTGAGGTTCTTCTTCCTTGATTTCTTCTCCACTATCTTGTGAAGTTTCTTCAACTGAAGTTTCTTCAACCTCTTCTTGAACATTTTCTTCTGAAGTTTGTTCTTCTTCGTTTTCAATCTCTTCTGAGATAAGTGTTGAGCTATTTAACTCTTCCATAGCTACATCCTTTCTATTTGTACGGGTTTGCTTCCCTCACATACATTTATTGTCTGCATCTCGACATATTTGGTGGTCTTTATAAGATTTCCCTTAATCAGACCATATAAAAAGCAGCAATTATGCTGCTAATGTAACATTGTTCGAAACATCACTTCGTGTTGTATCAGCACCGTGAGATGTTGATTGTGCTTCCTGTAATGCTTGAGCCATCATTGAACTTGCTTGGTCTTCTATCCCAGCAAATTGTTGAGCATTAGCCATTTGTTGGCCTGCTGCGTTCATCATTTGAGTAGCTTCAATATCCATTCGGTTCATTATAGCCTCAGCTTCTTTTCTTTGTTTAATTATTCTCTCTAACTTAGTCTTAGGCATTACTGAATCAGCATCTAGTGAATCAACGTATTCATCAAAATTAATAAATCCACCTTGCATTAAGTTTTCTAAAGATAACTCTTGAGCATATCTATCGTAAGCACCTCTTGGAGTTATATCTACTTTAACAAAAGCATCTAAATTCTTCATTGTTTGTTTATCTACTGTTGCTTCTTTAACTAACATTTGTCCAGTTAGAGGATCTTTTTCATTATAGAATACTATTAAATCTTTAGAATTCTTCTTCCAGTATTCAAACCATATTCTTGCAATATCTTCGATAAATTTCTTTAAAGCAATTACTTGGTCGTTTAAAGGTTGATTTTGTGCTTGTTGTACTGCTAAGATTGCCCTACCAGATGCACTAGAAGGATCTAGGTTACCAGTAGTTGCTTCAGATACGTTAGTTAAGTCTTTAGATAAATTAATTAACTCAGCTTGTACTTTTTCAGCATCAGTAGACATTTGAGCAGGATTTGTATTCATAAATACATCTGATGCTCTTAAACTACCAACATCTTTAAATCTAATAGTAGCACCAACTCTATCAACGTCATTTATATTAGAAATTGCATCTTCATTAACAACTTTTTGAGGATATGCAGTATTCTTAACTGTAATTAATCTTCTCATTATTGTCTTATTAATTTCTACTTGGTTAGGTTTTAGATATTCGACTTCTCCAACACCTCTTGCAGAACCAGCTCTTTCTTCCCAGTTTAATAAAGCGAAAGGATATTTTGTAACGCCCATTGGAACGTCTTCTTCTATTTCTAAGTATTTAACACCTTTAGAATAGTGAATTTCTCCTTTGCTATCTCTCCAGAATTTAGTTAGTAACCAAACTTTATTATCTAATTCTTCTTTTTGACCTGACATTGTTTCAGTGTCGTTATCGCCAACTATATATTTAACTTTATCTTCACTAATATATTGTTTAGCATATTCTTGAACATCTATAACGTTCTTTCTTTGTCTAACAATTATGTAAGGTTGAGATTGGATATCAGGTTTATTTTCATCACCAAAAAAGATATCAGTATTCTTGATATCTAAACATATTGGTCTTTTATCTTTATAATCAACATAACATATTGCTTGACCTACTATTGCAGCAGTCTTTGCCCAAGATTTAATCTTATAATCTAATTGGTCAAAGTCCCATATTTTACTTGCATATTTATTTAAACTCTTACAAACTTCTTGAGCGTTTTGTATAAAATCTTCATTATCTCCGTTTTCTGGAGAATAATTAATTGCAAATAAGTTTTCAGTAACAGTAGAAACTTTTTGTTTTACTATTTGTTGAATTATATTTAAACATACAGGTTCAACAGATTTAGAAAGTTTTAACCCGTTCCATTGATCTCCTATATAGAATCTATTAAATATATCAGTATTGCCAAATAAATTAATCATTTGACAATAATTAATCGACTTTTCATATAATTCCCAAGTTTTAGTCTTTTCTAATTCTTCTAACTCCATATTACACCTCCTCAGGAACATCTTTTTGACCTATTCCACTACCATCATAATTATCTATATTTTCCAACATAGTAATAGTAGCTTCATCCATCTTGAATCCCTCATTATTCTTCTTAGGTTTTTTAGTAATTGTTTTTATAGGGTTTATTTTAGGTTCTTCCTTTTTAGAATATCTACCCAAAATAAAAGCGATGCACATAAAACATCCCATTATTATTAAATCCATATTACTCACCTTTTTTCTTAGTAGTTCTTTTTTTCTTTGGTTTTTCTTCTTTTACTTCCTTAACAGGTTCAACAGGTTCTTGTTGAACTCCGTAATATCTTTCTCTAAATACTTTCTTTTTCATCGGCTTAACTCCTCCCATACGTGTCTACCACTTAAAAGTAAATCTAAGTATTCTTTTACACGTTTTTCTTTTTCTTTGATACAACAATCTTTTGTTAGTATCAGATCATAAACATCTGCAAGTTGTCTCCACTCAGAAGACTTTCTTTTCTCACTAGGTTTAGTAGAACAAGAATCAGCGTTTTGTCTATTCCATACTACGAAATATACATCGCTTAAACTTGCAACTGTTTCTATACAATCACATTGAGCAATATGTTGAGCTACATCTTCCATAAGAGTATTCTCAGGAAAATGTACCATCAATTCACTCTTAATTGCTTTAGTCCAACACGCGACATTATTATCGTGGACTAATTTCTCTACATCATTTCTATAACTTAAATCTATCTTATGGCGAGTGCCATCATCATAGATATAATTCAAATTAACACAGTCTGGATAATTTGTTTGCTTAATTAATGTAGATAATATTTCAAAACATCTTTCATTTTCAAAAATATCGTCATTGTCAATAAAAAGTGTATAGGAACTGTCTATAGGATAGTCAATTCCTACGTTTCTTGAACCACCATTATATCGTTTTTCGATATTTTTTACTAAATGAATACGTTTATCATCATAACTTTCGATAATTTTAACTGAATTATCTGTACTCATATCATCAACAATCACAATGGCGAAATCGCCAAATGTTTGATTTAAGATAGAGTCTAAACATTTTTTAATATATTTCTCGCTATTATAATTTGGAATTATAACTTTAAAAAAACTCATTTTAACAACTCCTCGTATTCTTTACTACTATCTTTTAATTTATAATTAACTTTAGGTATTTTTAATAATTCTTTAACATCTGGTCCGTTCATTTCCCAGTCATAAAAGAAAGCCATACTTTCATCTATACCTATTTCTCTAAATACTGGTATATCACTTACTATTACTGGAATACCTAGTTTTAAGCACTCATTAGTAAAATTATTATATGCTTCAACTCTTGTGAACTGAACGCCATAATCACACATTTTCATATATGCAGTAAAATCATATCTACATTTCATAAATTTCATATCTTGATGATGTTCTTCTGGTTCTTCATCACTAAATATTAGCCATAAAAATTGAATACCAGCTTTTTCTAACATATCAGCAAATTTAAGCATTTGTTCGCTACCTTTATCTTTACTCCACCTACAAGCAGATATTAGTTTAAGAAAAGGTTTAGGTTCATCAGGTTCGATCGGATTCCATAATACTTCCATATCGTAAGGCATTTTTAATTTGCAACTATCTAAACAAGTTTGTGATACTGCATATACCTTATCTAATGGAAGATTTAAAAATTCTTCATTATTTTTAGCCTCTCCATAACAAACGTGATTTACTAATGCTCTAAATTCAGCCCCTCTATAAATATTATCGTCTCTAATATAAATAGGTGCTACATATATAACTTTCCTACAATTGAAAGGTTGACCGTTATATAATACACAGTCAGCAACTGTTTTAAATCTTTCTAATTGGTCAGAATCACAATTTTTAAATACTATAGTTATTTGACCTTTATTATATTTTTTACAAGTATAATAAACCCAACTTTCAATTCCACCCAAACGATAGAAGAAATCTCCGTATATAACTACATCTAAATCTAAAACTTCTTCGTGTAGTTCGTGATACATTCTCTTTTTCATACTACCTCCAGTTTTTCACCATAATCTTTATAAGTAGGTTGAGGAGTAAAACCAAAGAAAGTATTTTCTATAGTAGGTTTATCACTCTTTCTAGTTCTACTTACACAGAAATATCTCAACGCATCACATACGTGAGTTATATCGTGAGGTTCAGTAGAAGCATCATTAGGATCTTTATCATCGTGTTGTAGAAGAGGTAGACAATGGATTAAATTCTTGCAATTAGAGAATATATGAAGTTTTGACTTTTCAATAGGTTCACCAGTTTGTTCGTGGCGAGTTTTGAAAACCTTCAATAATTCTTTAACAGCAAGCCATCCACTTACCCTTGAGTTAGATGCTTTAGTAAACACTAACCCGTTATTTCTAAATATTTCTGCTGTACTCTTACCAGTATCTCTATTTCTACCCCATAAATCAGGTGGGGCGAAGATATTCTTATAATCTCTTCTTCTCATTTGAGATTTAAGAGTATTAGCAGCTTCGGAAACGATTAAGTTATCTTTATAAATCTCTTGATATACATATACATCTCCTTCTGGATCTACCGCAAAGAAAAGTACAGCAAACATATCCATACCATAGTCTAATGCTATATAACGATTCCAAGAGTTTGGAATTTCAAAAGGTTCTTCTACGTGGATATCTCTTCTAAACTCAGGAAAGAATTGCCCATCATATACATCCCAATCGCCATATAACATAGCTTTCTTTCTATCCTCTGGTAGATTCTCTAAAATCTTAACATATCCTGGATCGTGTTCCATAAGGAATTTATTCTCATAAACATTAGATGGAATAAAACAATAATCATCAGGATTTTCTGTTCCTCTATAATCTCTATCTATAAATAAACGTTTTACCCAAGCGTGTCCTACACCACCTGGATTACAAGTAAAATACATACGAGGTTTAAATTCTTTCTCACAGCATCCACTTAAACGATTTGATTCAGTTAATGCTTGAAATTGAAATTCAGTAAAAAGCGTTGCTTCTTCCATTGTAATAACCTCATACGCTTGACCTTGATATTGTAAAACGTCATTTTCTTTATCACAATAACCCAAGACTATTCTTGAGCCATTAGGAAATTTAAATTCTTTAGTTGATTCTTTATACTCTGCTATCTTACCATCTTTACTTTGACATCTTAATAAAGATTGTAATTGGTTTATATGGTTTTCTCGCAACTCAGGAAGAGTTCTTCTTAAAAGAAGAATTTGTATACCTGGATAATAAAGAGCTAGTAGAACCATCTTAATTCTTGATATATAAGATTTTCCACCACCTCTTGCACCGCCATAGCAAGTATAACGTGCCATAGACTTACAAAACTCTATTTGTTTAGGATATAATTCGCCTAAATCTAGTTCCATTATTTACTTAAATCCTCTATATCCCCAGCCATTTTAATTACTATAGCTGAATTAGATGTAGATTCGCCTTTCATTAATGCACCCTTATCATATAAAATTCCATAAGTCATCGCTACATCCTTAACACTTTTACAAGCATCAGGATCGTCTAACATTTCATTAACCTTATCCAAAGCCTTTGCAGTAGTCAAAGAATTATTAAGAATCATTTCTTGCTTATTTCTCATTAGAAAAGCGTTTAGGATTCTATCGAACTCTTCAGGATTCTTTTCAATAAACTCTTTTATTCTCCTTGTTACAGTTCTTCTAGATGTCCCGTTCTTCTCTGCTACCATTGTATAGCTACCTAATTCTACGTAATCACATACAAATCTATATGAGTCTTTAGCAGTAACGTTCTTATTTCCTTGATGTCTGCCCTTTGGTAGTCCAGTTATATCTACTGGTCTTGTTCCCATAAGCATCCTTCCTAACAGTGCTTGGAGGAGAGGTATTCACCTCCTTAGTTTATTAGCACCCTAGAATAGATATAATGTAGCTACTATAAGGAACGTGTCCTTTATACCACATATCAGGTATTATATCTACTCTAGGCTACCAATAAGTAGCCTACTAGAAAGGGGTTCAGGAAAAGATTTTCCCATCTATGAATAAAAAAACTCTTAGTGTACTAGCCTTATTCAAAGGAGTAATTATACCTATTAAGGCTCTTCTGGTATATTCAGAAGCATCAGATACACTTTGGTTGCGACTGTAAGAGTTGAACTTACTTCTCTAGTCTAATGGGTATCACTAGCGAGATTACCGATTCTCTAAGTCGCCATTTGTGATTTAAAAATTTTTTTCTGGCCTCTTTGTTTTTTTAAAATTTTTTTCGATATAGAAAAAAAGAACAACTAGGTTGCTCTTTCGTAAGGTTTCATTTGTATTGATATATATAGTAGGGCTATCTCCTGTCCACCGTACCTAATAATTAAGGTATAGTGCCCCTCTATATTGATATATATAAGTAATATATACTATAGTATGTACTATATATAGGACAAGTTAACATAATGTATGTTATAGGAACTAGTACATATGTTCGCTTATTCGTTTACTTGTTTGCATCTGGTTACGTGATCTTTTTATTTTGTTTTTTATTCTCTTTTTATTGTGTGTATAATTCCTACTAAAAAAGTATGATATAAAAAACAGTAAAAAGAAAATGATCTGAATCAATAAGTTATTATCTATCTATTGTATATAAGTATATTTATTATTGTCTTATAGTGTATTTAAACAATATCTTATTTACTCCACTTTTAGCCATCGCCCGTTTTTGTACATCTGCACTTGTTAAGATGCTATTCTTCTATATATATTATAGCATAAAAAATACGTGACAAAGTGAGACAATTATTATATATCTTTTATAAGTGTAAAGAAATATATTTTTTATACTTGACTTAATAACAAGTATTTGATATAATGTAATTGTCAATGAAAGAAAGCGGCTTGCTTTTATACATTGATTAATTAATACTTGACTTATTATTAAGTATTTGATATAATGTAATTGCAACAAAGAAAAAGATCTATTTATTATAGGTTGTATTAATTCATTAATACATTTGTATATAAGCTATAAAATATATACTTGTTGGAAAGATAAAAAAATACGTACTGTACGCAACAAAGGCCGAACAATAGCGAAGATAAAATAGTAAAGATTCAGATCATAAAGTTGCTATTAATTAATATTTACTTATTATTAAGTTATTATTAGTTATTGTTCATTGAAAATTATTATAAACGGTTAACAAGTGTTATATTGTCGACAAGTTGGAAATTGCTAGGACAAGAAAACGTATAAAGAAGATCATAGGCTAAACAAAGATATTGTTCTTTATATAGGAAGATGTTGTTAATTCGGGCGTGTTAAACGCTGGCCTAAGAATATTATAGATTGTTTAGTAATTAAAAAAGGAGTGATCTGAAAATGAAAAGAAATTATACTGAATATATTATAATTATAGATTTTATATTAATAATACTACTGTTTTTTAGTGGTATTAATTTATTAATAGATAGTAAAGCAAAAACAAACGAACCAAAAAAAGAATTTTTTCAATGTATGATTGATAATAAAAATGATTTTTCAAAATGTAAAAAATATATTAATTAAGGAGTGATAAATATGGAAGAAAAATTATATAACATATATTACGGAAAAGGAAAAGAAGATTATATTAAAAGATATTTAAAAAATGAAGATATCATTGATGGTAGACTTTCAGAGGCTAAAGCTTTTGATCTATTCTATTCAGATATGATTATGTGCAACAATTATTTTAATAATAACGATTTTACAAGTATAGACGAATTAATAAGTGGATACAATGAAGAAGAAGACTACTACACAGACGAGTTTCAATTTTTTATAATTGATCCGGAGTTTGACGAAGAAACAACAATTAAAGCTACTGAATTAATGGGAAATACACTTTATTATGATAATGACAATGACTTATACATAACAGGTATAACTGATCTAGGAACATCAAGAAGAATAGTTCCTACTGATTTAAAAGTTGAAGAGGCTTAAAAATGATAAGAACATATAAAACAAAATACAGCAAATATATGGTATATGTAAGCTTTAATACTTTATTATTTTTAGATTGCTATTCTGAGTTATTACAAATTATAAATAAATATAAAAATATAGATAAAATTGTTAATATATAAGGAGTTGATATTATGAAGAAAAAATATTTTAAAAATATGGATGTAAACGAACAATTAGATATAATTATAAATAATAATACATTAATGAATAATTTTGAAGAATTATTTTATAGCAATTTAATGGAACAACAAAGAGAAGAAACTGAATTGATGCTTGGCTTATATACACCAGGAGTTGATATAAGAGATCATTACTCTAGCTTTTTTCTAGCACTTTCAGACTGGGAAAAGTTTTTTAATAATGTAAATAAAGATTATTTATCTGAAGATGGTATTATTTTATATAATGAAATAAGCAAATTATATGAAGAATATCAAAATACTGAATTATTTGATAATAGATATAATGAATTGTATGAAATAATAGAAAACAAATGTAAAGAATTATTATCTATTTGTGAAAAACAATTACATAGCTATGAACATTATTCAGAAGAAGATGTAAAAGAAGAATTAAGATATCATATTGAAATTGGAGACTATGAAGAAATGTATATTTTAGATAACGATAAAACTGTAGTATATGAAGATATTACTAAAATATATAAGTAAAGAAAGGAATAGATAAAATGATAAAAGAATATAAAAATAACGTTGAAAAAATGAACGAAGAAGAATTAATAGAATTTTTTAGTTACTATTGTTCAGATAGTGAGTGGTTCGTAAGAGACAATTTGAATCAATTTAAAGAAATGGATCATATATTAAAAACTCTTTTCAAAAATATTAAAGAAATGGGAAAAGAATATGATATATATCTAAACGAAACAAGCATACATTTAACAAATAAAAAAACAAAAACAGACTATACAATAAGAATTGAATTTTAAGGAGGTAAGAATATGAAATTAGAATTAAAACAAGCAATTTTAAATTGGTTAATCAATAATTATAACGAATTTAATAGATTAAATAATTGTAAAACATATTTTAAAAAATTTATATATGATTCAGAAGGTAATTACCTAAAATACGGAATTGGTCGAGAAGTCGCCGAATTTATTGAAAAAGCAGATAAATTATTATATGGAGGTGTTGAAAATGAATAAAGAAGAATTACAAATATTAGAAAAATTCTTTTTAGCTAGAGAAAAAGTAAGAACAATTGGAAATTCAGACTATTCTCCAATTATTTATTTAATTAACGAAAACGAAAAGATTGTTAAAGATCTAGATAAAAACGCAATATGTTTTTTAGATAATATAATTTGTAGATATAATTTAGGAAATTATAATACTTTATATGAAACAATTGTAAAAATATTACAAACACTTAATAGATTAGATAAAAAAATGTCAAGATATGATATTACAATGGATGTATTTTTATATGAATATGACAAGGAGGTAAAATAATGAAAATGGAATATGGTTTAACTGTTGATTCAGATCAATCAATAATTTATAGAACCGCTTATGCTACTTATTCTTTATTAGAGGGAGTAACGAACAACGGTTTAAATAGTGATATATTATTTATATATAGAGAACCTATTTTTGTAGGTAACGATGTAATACTAGGTGAAGTTGTTAATTTTATTTACGGTGGTTTTTCAAGAGAAAACTTAAAAGAAGTAAAAAATATTATAGAAAAATACGAAAAGGAGAAATTAATATGATAGGATCAATAGATTATATGGAAGAACATATTAAAGAAATTATGGAAGAAAAACAAGAAGAACAAAATATAAATTATGATATATCTGAATTAGATATTGAAGATATAGCTGACAGAGTTTTTGATAGCGAAGTTGTATGGGAAACAATAAACGATGTTATTGAATATGAATTAAGTAAATATGAAAAGGAGAAAAAATAATGGGAAATGACAAACATATAATTGAAGAATTTGGAGAAATTTTAGGAAATAAAGATGCTTTTTGGGAATTAGAAAATTGCATAAGTGATTATGATATATTAAGATTAACAGCAGAGTTTTTATTCTTTTCTAAAGAACGTTTATCTTCAGATCTAGATAATAGAGAAATTTATAAAGAATATACTAAATTAGAAATAATTTACGATTTATTAAAAGATATTATTGAAAATTATGTATAAATTACTTGTAATTAAGTAAATTATGACTTAAAATTAAGTAAAGGAGGCCTATATGAACGAAAAAGAAAGATTATCAGAAGAAGCTATTGCTAATAAAAGAAGATATGATAAAGAATATCTGAAAGAAAATTATAAACAATTTAGCGTAAGTTTACCAAAAGAAGAACTATTAGATATCAAAAAAACTATTAAGCAAAACAGTTTAACGAATTCAGAATTTTTAAGATTGTGTATTAAATTATTAAAAGATGGCAAAATAAAAAAAGAGGACTAATTCCTCTTTTTTAAATACCTATAATATTTTTTTCGTGATCCGCCTTCTGAATAGTGAAGATATTCGTCTATCTCTCTCCATTTCCAATCAAGTTCATTTTTTAAGAACTCAATCATAAGCAGATCATTATATTTTCCTAGTCTTTTAACCTCTTCATTATAATACTTAACCCAAACCAATAGATTATCTCTTAAATCTTGTATTTCTTTATCAAGTTCTTCGTCCTTTATCATATAAAGTGCAAATTGATCTACTATATTTCTACTTGTATCTACCATTACACTTTTTAATAATGGACTACCAGGTTGAGTTTTTTCAAAATTAATCTCTTTTTTTTCTAAAAGAAAGTTAAGCCTATTATATAATTCTAATACTTTATTACGTATTTCTCTTATATCAGGTATCATTATCCTAATTCACCTCTTTCGTGTCTAATAATGGCTTAATTTCGATTTCTACGCACTCTTTTGTGTCTTGTTCATAGATGTGAGTAATCTTTTGTATATATTTAACGTTGTCGTCTTCAATCTTATTAGCTCGAACTAAACCATCTATAATATTCTTAGGCAATTTACCATCTAGATCAGATGTTTTATTTTTTATGTGCCAAGTAAATATTAATTCAATAGGATATTTATCTATTTTAGGTATCTTACTGAATTCATATTTAGCAAGTTCAGTTTCTTTTTGTTTAACTTTGTTTGCATAAAAATAATTAGTTCTGCATCTATTAATATATGTATTTATGTTTTCAAATTTATAATCAATTAGTATTTTCATTTATTGTATGAATTCCGTTCTCTTCACACTCACGTATAATACCATCCATAAATCTACCAAATTGAATTGTTGTCATTTTTCTTGATGGTATATATACTTTATAGTATGTGTATTCCTTACCGTTTTGACCGACTCTTGTATCTAAAGTATCGTAATAATCAAAATACTTTGATGGATCAATCTCTTTTAACATAAATACTATATCGTAGTCTGAGTATTCTTTAATCATTTTTTCGTGTAGTTCTTCATTACCAAGATTTAGTTTTTTAGCAAGCTGCTTTTGTAATACCCAACTCATATCATTTTGAGATAGTTTTCTCTTTTTAGTTATTTTAGATAGTTCAACGTTAATACTATCTTTTGATGCAAGTTCGTTCATTTCGTCTTCGTCAAATGTATCAGCGTTGACTATCTCTAATGTTATTCTTGGTTTTTTGCTTATGTAATCAATAGATAAATCTATTAACTTACAAATAGTTTTCATATAATCTCCCTATTATTATGTTGTCTACTTTATACTTAGATGTTGTTCTAAAATACTTTTGAAATTGTTTTAAATGTTTCACTTTAACAGGAGGATATATATATACTGTTTTATTATATCCCCAATACCAGACCTCATAAGGAAGAGTTTTTAATATTCTTATCGGTTCTTCTTTCATTATTCCATCTCCTTAAAAATGTAATATAAGCAGTCGACTACTATCGAGTCGCCGGCTAAATGATATAAGCTAGCGTTACTTTGATTTTTACTCATATTATCTATATCATTTTCAGATACTCCCATTAAACGTAGGCACTCTCTTGGAGTAAGTTTGCGAATACGCAAGTCTTTTTTTACACTAGGTTTATCTATAGTATTTAAGCTAATGCTTTCATTATGAGTTCTTGGTCCGTGTCCGTAACCATTAGGATAAGTTGTAGTTGCCATTTGACCTTCTTCAAATTTATCTACTATATCTGAATCAATGTATCTTTTAATATTACCATCTTCAGTAAATAGTTTTTTTTCGGTTTCAGAGTAAGCATCTTTAACGCATACTCCAAAAGTATCTCCTCTAGTAGTAAGTGTTATCATTGTTCCATTATTTTTTTCAACACACTTTTTATTACCGCTCATTATTTGATTTGTAAAGCTATGCTTAATAACATCTCCTTCTTCAACAAGACCGTTTTCTATAAGATCATTACATAATTCTCTTTTCATAGTTTCTACAACTACACCATTGTTTTCCCCACCTTTAGTTGATAATGTTTGTGTTTTACCTTTTTGTACAGTTCCACGATGGTATTGCATCCTACTTGATATATCAATCCCATCTCCATCAGTTGCCTCTAAATATCCTTGTTTAGTATCGTTTTTTACTAAGATCATACCGGCAGCATAAGCACCAGAACGTGTTGTAAGTGTTGGACTAATATTCTTAGAATCAGTCTTTTCCATATTTTCTAAAGGTTTTTCATAAGCGTTCCAATGTTGTATATCATTTATTTGTTTATCGCTCAAATAGAAACTTTCGTCTACATTATCTTCTAATAAATCTTTTAGTTTTAAAGTTAATGGAAATGGTTTAGGAAATTCATAAGAATAGTTCCCTAATACACTTACCATAAATGTTCTTTTTCTTGTTTGAGGTATACCATAATCAGTAGCTATTAAATCTTGCCAATAATTTTTATATCCTAATTCTTCTAAACTATTCAACCATTTTTGCCAGTCTGATAAATTCTTCTTGCCGTGAACTTGAGGAACGTTCTCCATAAGTAGACAATCAGGGAGCTGACCTAGTTCTTTACACTCTTTTAATATCCTTTCAACTTCCCATAGCATACCAGATCGAGTAGATGTATCACTCATACCAGCACCTTTTCCAGCAAGAGATAAATCTTGACAAGGGAACGAGTAAGTAAGTAAGTAAGTGTAGTTCTCTTTATCATTTATTTCTAAATCAGAACCTTTTACTTGTTGAATATTTACTAAATTGTGAGTAGCTTGTATGTTGTTATATATAGTTCTTGCTTGTTCTTCTTTTAACCTATTGATCTGTGATTCACTCATAGGTTCGTTATAATTACTAGAAATACCTTTTTGAAACAGGTATTTTTTTATTTCTTCAATAGTTAATTTTTTCGAATAGTCAGTATTGTCATTAGTACAATGAACATCTTTATATGCTTGAATTGATTTAATAGCCCACTCACATAATTTATGATGTTCTACATCGATTCCTAGTCTCTTCATTGCCATATACTGTGATCCGTATCCACCAAAAAGTTCGATTAATTTTACTTTTTTTGTTATTTTAAATGGTTTTAAGTTATAGTCAAATAAGCTATTTTGTCCCATTTTCTTCACCTTCTATTTTAATTACTTCTTTCATAATTTCATACTTTATTTTAACTTCTAAATAAAACTTTTTTAAATCGTCTATTGTTGGTTCACCAAAAATCAATATTTCTTTAGTTAACTCTAATATTTTATTAATATATTCTTCTCTAGTCATTATCTTTACCAACCTTATCTATAACTTCGTTTATAAAATCGTTTATACTTGCTACAAACTCACATATAGTTTCTTCATTATTAAAATCTACATAATAATAACCATATTCCCATATAAAACAATGTGTTAACTCGTGTTTTAGTGTTTTAATTTGTTCATCATAACACAAATCTTCATTTATATAAATTGCATTGAATTGTCGTAATGTTAATCCAAAACAATCTGTTGCTTCTTCATCTATACATTTATATATTTCTAGCATTTCTAATTTAGGTCTTAACTTTATTTCCCATTTGTGATTATTGATTATAAAATTAGTTTCTTTCATTATTACCTCCACTATATACACAGAAATCTCCAGTTCTTCCATTATTGTCAATATATGTGCCACCTTGATATTCACATATTTGTCTATATGTAGGTACAGGTTTTATCTTATTAATCCAAATTAATCCAGCAACACATAAGAACAATAATAGTAAAGCTAAATAAAATTTTTTGTTATGTTTAAATGAATAATCTAATGAATCAAATGATAAATAAAGAAAATAAATAAAAATATAAAATGCAATAATAAACAATAACAAAATTAAACCTTCTCTAATAATTTCAATCATTTTTATCCTCCAATTCACACTCCATTATCTTTACCTCTTAATATTTTTAATAGTTCAATACCATTTACATCATAAATATCATATAGTTTTAAATCTTCTTCATTTATACCTATATATTCTATTGCTTTATCTATTCTATCTTGTAAATCAATAATATATAATCTATCTGCTGTGTTTTTTTGTTTACCATATATATTTTCTTGTTCTAAATCATTAATATAATTTAATACAACTACTAATTTATCTATTTCCCACTCATCTACTTTTGTCTTTTCCATTACATTAATTATGTTTTCTAGTATTTCCTTTGGACTTGTGTTTTCCATTATTCTTCTCCTTTATATCATTTACTATGATTATTGTTAGCATTGTTAGGAATACTAGTATTGTTAATATAGAAGCTAGTGTAATTCCATATGCTATTATTAATAATATATTATTTATCATTATTTTCACCATTTAACCTATCTATTATTTCACTTAAATCTTCACTACTACCGAAAATACACTTTCTAAAATATTCATCTCTTAAATGTTTTGTATATTCTATTGCCTTATCTATTCTTTGTTGTAAATCTTCCATTTTGTCTTTTAAATCTTTAACATAACCTGATGTATATAATATTTTTTCTTGGTCAGGTATTGTTGCCATACCATTTATTTCTTCTTTATTCATTATCTTCTTATCTATAAAAATAGCATCTATGCCTCCACCTTCACTTTTAATAATGATGTCAAACTCTAATTCTTTATGCCCCATTATCTTCACCTCTTAATTCATTGCACATCTCTTATTTCTTTCTATTTTTTATATCATTTATAATATCAATAATTGCACTTGCAATTATAAATATAGTTCCAAATATTAATATAAAACCTATAACAATTAATGCACCAAAACCTAATGCTTCTTTATCTAAAAATATCATATTAATACCACCTTTTATTCTTAAAATGGTTCCAAGCAGCACAAGGGTTTTTATATCTATAATTTATATACTTAATTCCCCAACGTATTTGTGCTTTCCAGTCATTAGTACCTTCACTTTGTATTATTTTCTTGCAAGGATACGCTTGAGGTATTCCACAAGCACCACTTGATTTGTTTACTGAATTTGGATTCCAACCACTTTCGTGTGTCCATAAATAATCTAAACAATTAAGTTGCGTATCATTTAAATTTCCATAACTCTTAGCATAAGCAAGATATTCAGCTTTACTACCAGTTGCAGTTTTTGCTTTCATAGTAGTTCTTCTTGTAGTATTCTTAGTTGTCTTTTTTGTTGTTTTCTTAGTTGTTGTAGTTGTTGTAGTCGTACTCAGTGGTACGGTTTCTTCACTTGTTGTAGTTTCTTCTTCTATGATGTTTTCTTTTTTTTCAAATCTACTACTTATTGCTAGTAGACTTATTAATAATATTGTCGGTATTAATATCATTATTATTTGTTTTTTCATTAATTTTCTCCTTAGCTTTTCTTAATTGATATAGAAAATATGTTTTACTGTTGTTTATCATTTTCCTTCCACAGCTCCTACAAATTGCTGTATGAACAAAGACAGGTATTGTTTGTCTGTGTCCACACGAACAAGTTGCTTTTATAGTTTCCATATCATCAGAATATTTTTCAATCTCTCTATTATTCATACTAGAACGGAAGATCATCATCAGTAAGAACAAATTCTTCGCTCTCTATTGATTTATTTTCTTCCCCTCCAAGTCTTTCATATTCCATAATCATTAAATAGTCATATTTATTACCATTTAATTCGAAGAAACTTTGAAATGCTTTATCTATTCTTATTTCGCAAGTATCATTAGGTTCTTTGTCTTTCATAAATCTTGCTCGTTTACTCATATAGTCATAAGAACCATCTTGTTTTTTACTTGAAATTGAATAAGTAAAGTTATAAGTTCCATCTTCTTTATTATTTTTCCAAATCTTAACTCTATCAGATGTAATATTAATCATTAAAATCATCCTCTCCTAATAATACATTTTCTTCTAATCTTTTTTTATCTCTTCTAAACTTTTCTACTGCTTGTTTTATTTCTTCAACCCAGTCTTGAAAATCGTTTATATCTATGTCGTATATATTTAATCTTTCAGGTTTAAAATCTTTAACCCATTGTTCAGGAGTTTTATTTAAAAACTCTTTATCTCTTTCATACACATTTAATTTACCTTTTTTATATTTATATTTCATCATATAAAATAGTAATTGTACTAAGTAGTATTTATATGTACGAACTCTTTTATGAATTTTACTTGTTGTTTTTATTTCAATTATTTCTTTAATAATCTTATCGACTCCGTCTACGTGGCAACGTATATCGTCATCTATTTTTTTATCTTCAATGTAATTTGTTTTATATTCTTTATTGATATAATTTCTTATAACTTCTTCCATTACATTTCCGTATTCTATGTATGGATTATCTATGTGTTCAGGCTCTTCAATACCAACTTTTTCTTTTAATAATTGATAATATGTTTTGAAGGGAGATATACCCATAATAATAGGTATATCAGAACCACCTATATAAAGATTTCTATCTTCTTCTACTGACTTTTGCATTATTCACCAACTTTTAAATTAGTTAATGCTTTTTTATAATCTTCTTCAGTAGAATCTTTGCTTAGTCCATAAGATTCACTTATTTCTTTTAAGTCTAGTTTTTTATCTTTACAATAAGCGATTAATTGTTCCCTATAAGTGATTTGTTTAGCATAGCCTTTTTCTGGACTACCTTCTGCGTCAGGATCTTCTCCAGTTGTTATCTTATATGCTTTCATTAATGCGTATTTATCAGCGTAAGTCATAGCTTTTCCAGGAGCTTTATCTCCAGTATCTAAACCATCGCCATAACTTTTAATATCAACATATTCTTCAGGTTTTTCCATATTTACAAATCTATAAGTTCTTTCTAATCTCATAAATAAAGTATTACTCTTACCATAATCGTTTTCTTTTACTAAGATATCTCTATCAATAATTGCACTATCTACTGGATAAGAGTAAACTTTATATTTTTCTTCTAAAGGTTTAACTGCGTCAAGTACATCTTTTTCTTGTACTGCTTTATAACTCTTACCTTTACCCATATCTACGTTTAAATTTTTTGCTACTGTCTTTAATTCGTTTGTAATAGCACTTAACTTTTCATATATATTCATTATTCTTCTCCTCTTTCCCAATCTCTTTCTCTCATAGCATCCATTACCTCATCACAAGTTGCCCACTCTTTACTTATTGTTTCAAAATCAGTAACGTCTATATCGGTTATTTCTAAATTATCTAAATAATCTTCAATGTTTTCTTCTATTATTTCTTCGATACGATCTTCATTAGGAAATGTATCGTCAAATCTTGCTTTGATATATATATATCCTCCAGCTTTAATCATATAAAATCCTCCATATCTCCTATATCGTCTATAGTTAAGTTTTCAGCATTTTTAATACTTTCTTCTAGTAAATCTCTAAGTAGTCTATCTTGCATTTCTAATACTGTATTCATCATATTAATTTTTATTAAGTACCAAATATTCATAATTCCAAAGAATATAACTATAATCCATAAAATTAAATTAACCATCTTAGTCCTCTAATTTATATAAAACATATCTTCTTCCACTATCAGATGTTTTCCAAGTAGAAGAAATTTTATATCCTTCTTTTCTTAATTCCATAATAGGATGTCTATACTCCATAATGTTTAAATCTAACATAGCAACCAACCCACTTATTTGTTTATGTTGTAATAAATAATTTAATATTCTTTCCTTTGAACTTTTCATATATCCTCCTTTAATTAAAAATTTCAAATTCTTTTTCTAATTCAGCTAACTCTGAATCTTCAAGCATTTCCATTTCGATGTCTTTATCAATCCACTCAGGAATCTCTTTTTCTTTTTTCTTTTTATAAGTCCCATTAGTTATAACGCTACTAAAGTAATTAAAAGTTTTAACATTGTTATCACAAGATATATCTATAGCTTCTTTAACTTTGTCTTTACCATATTTGTCAATGTAAGAATTAAGCCTTTCAAATTGAGATGGTGATAAGCTTCCAATGTTGTTTTGAAAATAGTCAAATAAAGATTCTTCTTCTTTATATATTTCTTCTTCTATACTTGTATTATTATCTTGTATTATTATGTTTGACTTTTTTGTCAATAGGGTATTGATTTTTTTGTCAATAGGTATTGATTTTATAGTCAATAGCCTAGTGTTGTCTTTTTGGTAGCTAACTTCTAAATAATCATTGTCAATTAAACTATTAATCCATCTACTTATTGTTGCTGTATCTACGTTGTATAATTCAGCAAAATATCTATTAGTTGCAAAACAATAACCGTTTTTATTTGCTAATGCTGTTATTTCTCCATATAGTAATTTCTCATTAGCTTTTAATTCGTTGTCGTATCTGATATTTGCAGGTATTATTGCATAATAGTTCGGTTTTTCTTCCATAATCCTCCATTTCTAACAAATTAAAAAGGTCTTGAACCAAGTCAAGACCTTAAATAAAACTTACAATTTCTTAAAATATATATTATGTTAACTTGTAAGAATTTATAAAGTCCCATTGACTTGTGTATCTTTCTAACTTGTACCTTCATAATAATATATTTTTTTTCCAGAATCAATACTTTTTTTAAAATTTAAAAAACTTTACACATAAAAAGTAAACAACTAATAATTCAATAACTATTTTTAAGAAATTACTAAGATTTATATTAAATAAAAAGTTTTTCAGATCGTTCTTTTTATTAAACTTATTCATTAATCTAATATATTTATCGTAAGTATAACTTTTACCACTATAGATATAATTTATTTCTTTTACTACCCATCCATAAGAGGTTTTATCTCCTATGCTATATACTGGTCTATTTTTTACTTTACGATGAAGTATACTATTATCTCCTTTTTCATAAACTATTTCATATCCATTTATCACACTACCCCTCCTTTCAAATTAGTAGAGTATATATCACTATATTTATTTTGTCAAAAAAGTATGTTATAATTATATTGAAATTAGACTTTATTTTATTCCTGACTTATAATTTATCTAGAAGATATAAAACGTGTCTAATTTTACCTTTAAAATGTGTTTAGGAGGTATATATGAGTAAAGTATCTACATTAGAAAGAAATAGATATTCGATTTTAACAAACGATATGGATAAATGTATAGTTTGTAATCAACCTAGACAAGATATTAATGAGATTTTTATGGGTAGGAATAGACAAAACTCTATGAGGTATGGATTATGTATTCCTATGTGTAGAAAATGCCACGAAAAATATCATAAAGATCGTAATATGCAATTATATTTTATGGGAAAAGCGTATAATGGATTTATACAACTCTACTCTATTAAAGAGTTTAAAGATACATTTGGATATATAAAAGGACTAGATTTATTCTAGTCTTTTATTATCCATAAATATTCAGCCTGTCTTCTTCTACAATCAAAACTATCATAAATAACACCATATACAGAACAAGTTATATGCCCTCTCATTGTTATAAGACAAATTTTGTCGCTATATTCGTTTGCTACTTGGCCAACTGTTCCATATACATCTATTCTCTGATAATTATTATTAAGATATTCTCTTATAAAATATTTATCATCCATCATAGTTCCTTTTTCTTGTGCTAAATTACTTAATTTATCGTATGTTTCATCCCAAGTATTACCTTCAGCTAGACTTATAGCTCTTATTGTACAATCATTTACAAAATTGCCTAATACATTAGCATTATAATATCTATACATTACATTTGTGCTATTCTTTGAGCTGTTTGTCTAATCATATCTACTTCTTCTTGACTTTGAGCGTCTTCTCTTAACATACGAGCGAAATCTTCCATTGATTCTAACATATATTTAAGACTTCTTTTTGTATCTTCATTATGTCCGTATCTTTCTCTACCATATTCATATCTACCATAGTCATTATACATACGGTCTAAATGGTCATATCCACGATATTTCATATCTCTACCTCTTCTACCATATTCTTCACCATAACTATTGAATCCAGGTCTTCTGCCATAATCATTATAATCATTATATCTCATACACTCATCCTCCTTTGCCATATGTCTTATTTTTGCTAGTTTATAGATGTATTCTATACTATTTCCATCTATATGATCTATTACTTCTTCTAATTTTTTATCAGTAATATTAATTAGTTTTTCTTCCACTTATATCACTCCTTTCTTTAAGGATTTTAAGAATTTCGTTTTGCTGTTCTAATAGTTTATCAAAGTATTCGCTATCTTGTTTTTGCAATTCTCTCATAAGGTCATAATTATTATAATCTTTAAACAATATCTCTAAACTTAGAGCTTGTAATAATAACGAGAGACTATCTACTGTATTACGCATATCTTCTTATTGATATTTGAGCATTTTTTACAATAGGTATTTCAGTATCAGTTGAAGTCTCATCAAATACTATAGCTGGAACACTTTGAACTGTTATAGAAGCGTTTCCTCTACCACATACTCTTATATATTTAGTAGTTGCTATATTATGATAATCACCTACTGCAGTAATTACTTCATCCATTTCAGTTCCGTTCATTTTAACACCATCTACATATATAGCGAATCCTACTATACCAGCAGTAGCACTTGTTACATTAGCACTAAAGTTAATTTCGTAGATCCCACCACCTAATAAATTAAATGTAGCAGAACCTTCATTATGATTTAACCATCCATTAAAACAATTTGCACTACCAGTTCTTAGGTCAGTATCTGCAAAAGTTATTGGTGATGTATTTGTAGTTAATATTAATTCTTGTTCTTGTAAACTTTGTATCATATATACTCTCCTTTCATTTAAAAAGAGATAGGGCTTGCCTATCTCATATTAGCAAGTCTCTTTTCGAGTCGTCTATTGACGCTATGCTATACTATTGTGTTTCCATACCAGTTTGAACCATAGAACCCATTATATATTGATTGATAAGGGCTTGATACTACATAACTAGGTACTGGGTATGGTCTTACTTGATTTACTACACTTTGATTTGAAATAACATTTTCAGCAGTTTGTAATCTGTCTCTTAGGTCTTGAATAGTGTTTTGAGTGATTAATGCTCTAGTTTGTTCACCGTCTTCACGTATTAAAGACTTGATTTCGCAACAACAACTATCTACGTGAGCTTGATTTTGTAATGCTTGAGTTAATAAGTTAGTATTTAACTCATTAGTTTGTGTAAGTATATCTCTTTGAGTGTTACAAGCACTTAATTGTTGAGCATATCTGTTTTCTAATACTTCACTTCTTAAATTGCAGATGTTTGTAGCAGTATTAGTAAATCCATTAGCTACTTCAGTTCCTAATTGAGATATATCTCTTTGAGTAAACTCACTTGAAACAAAATCAGTTGTAGCAACATTATTGCCACCACCCCAGCCGAAACCATTATTACCACCAAATAATAAAGCAATTAAAACGATAGCCCAGATTCCTTCTCCACCGAAGAAGCCGTTTCCGTAATTACCATTTGTAGCTAAATCAACTGTTGGCATAATTCCATTACTGTTCATTTGGACACTCCTTTCTATATATCAACACTATTTAGTGTTAATACCATATTGGCTTAATTGTTCGTTAGTTATACCAAAACCATTTGCATATTTAATAAAATTATTCATTTGCTCTGGTGAATAACTGTTTGTTATTTGATTTAATATATCTTGTGGATTATTATTTTTCATCATTTGTTCAACTTTATTGAACACTTGTGGGTTCTTCATTTTTATTTGATTTAATAGTATTTGAGTCATATTCATTATTACCAGCCTCCAATTCTTTTATTTTTGCTTCTAACATTTCTATTTTTATATCTTTTTCATCTTTTTCTATCATTTCAGTTAATTCATAAGTTTTAATAGTCCCATTTTGAGATTTTATCCATAAAACACTCATATCTTTACTAAAGAACGGTGTATCAATAAAAACCATTTCTTTATTAACGTCATCAACGTTATTAACGTACTTCATAGCACCTGGTGGATTAAATTGAAAATTTTGCATTATCGGAGCTTGAGGTAATTGGGTCTTCATCCTCTCGAGATTTGCTATTTCATTATTAATCATATCTAGTCTTTGATTATACATATATACCTCCTAAAAACACGAAAAGAGAGATTTCAACTATTGTTTTAAAATAATCTTTTCTCTCCTTTCAAATAAATTATTGCATAAAAAAAGAAGACAAAACCATAAAGATTTTGCCTTCATATTGTAAACAAATCGTACGATTGTAATATAGAGGAATTACCTTCCTTTCTTTTTGTACGATCTATTTAACTCGTAATCATAGTTATCAAAATATATTGATTTAGTTTCTAATGGATAGTTATTTACTATATCATAGACTACTAATAAATATTTATAATAACCGTCTTCTCTCGCTATTTGTTCAAGTTCTTGCACTTGTTCAATAGTTTTACATAAAACTGTCTTTACATTTTTATAAGTGTAATCAGGATATAGATATACTCTATATTCCATATTAGAAGTCCCAAGTTGCTTGAGTAGAACCGTCATTGTTGCATATTACTATCCAGCCTTGAGATATTTTACCCCATACTCTTCCGTTAGTATTATCAGTCCATACTTCTTGTACATCAACAACAGTACCTTTTTTAGCAACTTTTCCTGTCTTGTTATTTGATAAGTCGTGTGATTTTCTAATTTGTTTATTTACTAAAACAAGGAATTTAGCAGGTTCGTATTCCTTAATTTCTTTAGTAGGATAAATAAATCCTTGAAATGAATAACCTGCTTTTGCGTAATTTTTGTTATGATGTGTTATATAAAATCTTTTACCACCATATGCAGATTGTGCTACATCTATTGAACCATTAGGATATATTTTAATTACTATACCGACGTGTCCTGCACCGTCTTTAGCATATCTAACTTTACCTTTAGCCCACACTATTACAGCTCCAAGTTTTGCAATACGCCCTTCTTTATATTTAGTATTATCTACTATCCAACTTTCAGCGTTGCAAGTAGGTACATCAAATGTTTTTTTACCTTCCTGTTGAACGAAGGCCCCTCCTGCGTAGCCTGTACAATTAGGTAGTGTACTACCGTTCTTGATATTGATTTCAGTTGAATAACCTCCTTTAGCTTTTGTAATAAAATACTTATTACTTGTGCTAGGAGCAGTTTTTCTTACCATTGTCATATTATTACCTCCTACTTATTTAATTCGTTTTTTGTAAATTGTGTTCCAAAATAAAACGATATAATAACTGTAAAAATTGTTAAAAATTGTTCTCCACTTATTTTACCTGTAACAGATAAAAAAGAAAAAACACCAGTTAATGTTAATGTAACTAAACTTTTAACGTCAACTAATTTAGCTATTTTTTCTTTCACACGTACACCTCCTAACTATAAAACTCTTAAAATTTTCTTCTTTATGTAATGAATACGTTTATCTAAAGTTGATTCACTAATATTTAATTTCATAGCTATTTGAGTGCGTGAGTAATTTTTAATAAGTAATTCTAATATTAAAGCCATTTCTTCATTAAACATACATTTTTCAACAAGATACTCATATTCGTCTTTTGTAAAATTAAATTTACTCATTTACTTATAAAAGCTCCACATTTAGAACAATGGTCTTTACCATTTTTATCTTTTACTATTTTAGCGTTAGATTTTGATTTAAGTATCTTTTGAGTTCTGATTCTTTTTAAAAGTACGTTCCCCATAAAATTCACCTACCGATTCCGATATTAGATTTATCTATGTTGTCTACGTTATCAATATCTATTGTATCTGTTGTTGTTATTGTTCCTATATCACTTAATATATTTATATATTTATAAGTAATAAACCCTGAATAGCCAATTAATAAAATTATAATTATAAATAAAATTGTTATTGTGCGTTTAAACTGCTCTTTAGCAAAAGAAATCATCTCAGTTGCAAAGTTTTCATTTTCCATTAGTTTTGTTCCTTCCTTTACTATTTTCTAATAATGTAATTCTTATTTCGTGTAGTTTAAGGACATCTTCGTGTTCTTTTAATGTTATACCGTTATCTCCTACTATTTTGTTTAAATTCTCAATACTATCGTTTAATTTAGTAATACTGGTATTTAATTTAATTATAGGAGATATTATTGCTATTAATGTAGCCACAAAACTACATAAAACTACTATACTTATTGTATCCATATTATCTACCTCCTAATCTGTTGTTTTTGTGTATTCTATTACTAAATATATTTTCATATTGCTTAATGGATTAT
>Ga0265301_10000906_pt1 | contig 40617 bp, 69 predicted proteins | sample AusTroGonzalo_MG_2_FD_193488 | JGI IMG/M metagenome (GOLD analysis project Ga0265301, IMG submission 193488) | Bovine rumen microbial communities from tropical cattle in Woodstock, Queensland, Australia - Gonzalo_04 | ecosystem: Host-associated > Mammals > Digestive system > Stomach > Rumen ...
ATCATATCTTTGTAAAACTTGTTTATAACAATTAAACTTTCATTATCTTTCATATTTTCTTCACCTCGTCTATTTCTTTCCATGATTCTATTTCTAGTCCCATACCAGTATCATAATTGATACATAAGATATCACTATCGTTATAATCTTCTATTTCTTCTAGTGTTTCCTTAGCTGTTTCTGTTAACATTTCGTCACCTTGTATTATTAATTTTAGACAATATTTTTCAATATCGTTTTTTCTTCCTAATAGCATCTCACCATTATCGTATAATTTATTCATAATCTTCCTCCTATTCATTGTCCTTTGTTATAGAATATATTGTCTTTATATATTCATATAATCTTTCAAAATCTTTTCTTTTTATCTTTTTGTCATTTCCTAAGTCTAAATACTCTTTATTTGTAGTATTCATAAACTGGATGTCATTTATTACTACTCCTGTTAAGTATCTAATTATCTTTAATATTTCTAGGTTGTCATAATTGTTTTCTATTGTTTCTACGTCTTTCATTAATATTCCATCTATTTTCATATTAAAACCTACTTTCTGTATAAAAATACTTTTCTTCTGTATCGTAGTAAACTCTTATAGAGCAACCACTCCAATAGCCTTGATTATTCAAGCATGTTTCTAGCTGATTCTTTAGGTATTTTTCATCCCCAAAAACAAACTCTCCATAATCATCCATAATCTTTAAAAATTGTTTTAACATTTTATTATTTACTTTTATCATTTATTCTCACTCCTTACTATAATAAATAAATTACTTCTTCTTTTTCTTTATTTTCAAACTCTATATGTTTGAATAATTGTATTAAGTTTTCACAGTCTCCTAAATCGTATTGTTCTTCTTCAGCCATGTCAGTATCTTCTAAATATTTGTATATTCTATCTAATGCCTTTAATTTTCCTCTAATAATTGCTTTAATATCTTTATTAGTGATATAAGAATAATCTTCATCATCGCCGTATAAAGTGTTTAAAAACTCTTGTTTATCTTTAAATATAATTTTCATTTTATTCACTCTCCTTTAATTTAGGACTTAAAAACGTTACTTTTTCAGCCACTACTTCATTTGAACATAATATCGTGTGATATTTTTCTATTGTTTTGTTTTCTAATCTTCCTTTAACTCCTACGATGTCTCCTATTTTGCAATACTCAGCAGTGTTCTCTGCTATCATATTAAATAATTTACATGTAATATGGTCAGTTTCATATTCTCCCTCTGTATTTTTAAAACTTCTAGGTACTCCTAGAGTTAAATAAACTGTATCTTTCTCTTTTTTCTCTATCTTTTCTATTTTTCCTACTAAAACTATTTGATTTAACATTATTTATCACTCCTTTTCTTATTGTTAAAATCATTATTATTTGTTATAATTAATTTGTGGTTTAACCACATTTCTCTTTTCTAGTGTTAAACTAGAGTAGGCTATCTTTATAGATAGTCTTTTTTTATTAAAATATTTCTTCGTTGTTTTCGTCATATACTAGAGGGTTTACTGCTATGGTGTTAAAATCTCCATTAGTTTCCTCTAATAATTCATTTGTTTCATAGTCGTAATATAATTGTCTTCCACCTACTTTCTCAACGTCTCCATTTCCATACATATCTATATTCCAGTCATTTTCTAGTGGTATTATATAGTCATTGTCATAATCATATTCTTTTTCTTCTTCCTGTTCATTGTATAATCTGTCATACCAATAAGAGCCATAATCAAAGCCGTAACTGTGGTATGTATATTTTTTATATGTCTCGTTACTAAAGTTTAAACCATTATCATTTTTGAAGTCTCCTATGTAGTAAATTGTGTCTGTATTATCTAATATTACAAACTTTGAATTAGTTGCCTCTCCAATTTGATATAACATGTCTTCATTTTTATAAAAGTCTTTCCAATGTTCATATAAAGGGTATATTAATTTTGTTATATACTCTTGTGTATCATTTAAACCAGTTGCAGTTCCATAACCTCTAATTATTCCGTTGTGTGCTATTCCTATGTCTAAGTTTTCTATATGTTTAGTTCTTAATAGTTTTATGTTATCTGTTATTGGGTATGGATGGGTATTTCCTTTATTATTTTTACCACTCGTACCAATTCTACAATGTATTACTAAACTCTTATTTTTAAAGTTATTGTATTTATTTATTAGTTCTTTATATCGTTTATAAAACGATTCAAAAGTCATATAGCCTTTGTCTATAACAACCTTATTATTGTTTACATACATAAAACCAGCACCATCGCTGTTATATTCAAAAGCATTTTTTAATTCTGTTTCACTTGGTAGTCTTCCTATTTTATCTTTAGCAATTATAATACACATTATTCGTTTACCTCTCTTTCTAATTTATTTATTGCTTTTTGCATTTGTCTAAAGTAGTTAGTATATTTATTTTCTTTATGGTAGTATTTACCGACATCCTTCATATTTTCAATGCCATTTTTTATACTGTTTACAGAATAACTATCTATATTTCTATACATACGAGTTATTGTTTCTAAGTATCTAAGGTCATTAGTTATTGTCTGTATATATTCGTTAGTATTTATTGCAATTTTATCTATGTCGTTTTTGTCTAATATTTCTAATCTTTTACTTTCCATTTCTTTAGTTACATATTTTATGAAGTTCTTTAATGTCTTTTTAATGTCGTTTTTCATTTCTTCTTTTATCTTGTCTATTTTTTCTAATATGTACGTTGTATCTTTAATAGTCTTTTCAATATGATTTACTTTTAACTTTTCAGCTTGGTTAATTAGTTCTTCTCCATATATTAATTCTTTCCATGTTATTGTGTTTATGTCTCTGTCTTCGTTTAAAGCAACTTCCATAACATTATGTATAAATTGTAGTGCTGCCCAAAACTCTTCAAAATTATTAGCACCATTAAAGAACCTAAACTCAATAGTTCTGCTATTATTTAGATTTAATGCTAGGTATCTGTCATGATATTCTTTTATATATTTATCTTTAATGTATTTAGTAGAACGATATTTTATTTTTTCTATTGTGTCGTGTTCTGTATCTGTTAAAAACTTACTCCAACTAAAATTACCATTTCTACGTGATAACAATTTTATTTCTTCTTTAAAACTTTCTAATATAACGATAACTCTTGAAATAACATTGTCATTAGGTCTTGATACGTGAAAATGTAGTCCAGCGTCTCCAGCGTCTCCGTAATTTATTCTTTCTACTTCTTCAAAAAATCTTTTATAATCTTCTTTATGTTCTGTTAAGTATTGCCAACTTTCTGGATGGGTTACAACTTCTACTCCACCACAACTTAAACTTCCATCTTTCATTGGTACAGCATTTATGTAATTTATTGCATTTAATAATTTTTCTGTTTGTTCATAATGTTTTGGTTCAAGTTCAATTTCTTTTCCTATATAATATGCTGGGTTTTCTTCATTGTTTCCCTTAAATAATTGCCAGTCATTAAACTCGTGATAACTATATATTCTGTCTTCTGCGTGGTTTCCGTAGCAGTCATCACAATAATAACAGTCGTTCATTTCACTATAACGCATATAATCTCCCTCGTAATAATTTCCACAGTCTTCGCAATAATGATAATCATTATAATCAAAACAATGTTCGCAAACTTCTCCATGATGTTCAATATATGTTGTATTTTCATACCATTCGCCACAGTCTTCACAGCAATAATAATTATTATCTGCACAATTTTCACAGACTAATTTTTCTGCGTCTTTTATCCAATAGCCATTGTCTTGATGTTCTATTTTTCCACAGTCTTCACACATAAAGTAATAATTTTCATAGCAGTCTTGACAAATATAATTGCCATCGTATTCGTAAAATTCCCCCTCAATTTCCTCACCACAGTCATAGCAAGTTTTAATTTCTTTTTTCATTTTTTCCTCTTTTCTAGTGCTTTTTAGCACTTCACAGAGTAGACTATTTTATAAATCTTTTATATAAAATGTTTGCAATTATAAATTGTATTAAGTAATAAATTAAAAATATAATTTTATTGTGTAGTGTATCAATTAACGGTAATAATAAAATTAATAAATTAAATAGTATTAAATAAACATTTGTTTTTATTCTGTATTTTTTCATAGTATCAACTCCTTGTTTCTACTCTGTGAACTACTAAAAAGTAGTTTTTGCCTATTTATTGTGATATTTCACTGTCTCACTTTTTAACCAACGTTTAAGGTTTCCACTTCGTTCTGGTCTAGGTCTATAATGTTATAACTTCAACATAGCAGCAACACTCACTCAATTAATAGTTTTTGACTACTCCCATTGTCATTATCATATTAATCAAGCAGTAAATCTCTGTTAGTGGTCTTATATATAACTTAACTAAAATACTTCAATACTAGTTTAGGTGTTTTTACAGTCTCACGACTTCGCCATTAATCGTTCTATACCTATTTAGTTATATTGTTAATGTATAGCACTTGCTATATATATAAATTATACATTGTTTTATAAAGTGGTCTCTAACAGTTTTCTGTCCTCAACTCGCCAACCTATGCACCTTTAAGCATAGCGTTCGTGTAGGGTAGTTCTTGCACTTCTCCAATGCACTTTAAGTATAGCACTTGTTATATACATTTGTCAAGCACTATTTTTTTAGTGCCTCTTTTCAGTCGCTTTTCTCAACTGACACACTAAGTATAGCACTTTATATACAATAATGCAACCCCTATAAAATAAGGCTCTAAAGAGATTAAACCTCTAAAACCCCTATAAAATAAGGCTAAAAAAAGATAGCAAAAAACAAAAAAAAGTTTTTAGCAAAATTGACAAAAAACGCCAAAAGCCTTGATTTTAAAGGATAAAAACACAATAAAAAAATAGTAAAAAAAGCATTTTTGCCAACTCTTGCCGTTTTATATGTGTTATATATTATATAGTGAGACAAGCCGTAAACAATGCGAACTAAACCGAAGAAGAAAAAAGACAGTATTATGATTAAAAGTATACTAGTTATATATATATTACTATAATATAGAGGTGATAACATGACACCTAAAAAACATAATTACAAGTTAACTAAACAAGATAAGCAAGATATACTAACAGAGTACGTACTAGATAGAAGCAAAGCCAACACAACGGCTATATGTAAAAAGTACGATATCAGCGAACGTGCTTTTTATGATATAGTCAATAAAGCGAGTGAATCAGAAAAAGAAAAAATATTGAATAATAGTATAATAGAGTATCAACGCAACTTTAGTAAAAAGACAGCAATAATAATTGACAGACTGCTTGATAGAATAAATCAAGAGTTAAATAACACCGATAAAATACAGTTAAGCCAGTTAACAACCTCTTTTGGTATTTTGTACGATAAAATGCGATTAAATGAGAACTTGTCAACGTCTAATAACTCAATAAATATTAATATAAAAATAGAATAAATTACTTCCTATAATAGACATTATGTTGCATTGTGCCTATACCGACACAAGAGGCGACAGCAGAGGGCGACAAGCGAGGACATATAAGAGGTATAGAAACACCATCCCCCCCGTGTATGTAGTGCCTCAAAAAATAGGTTCACACGCAGAGCGTAGGTACTATATATATACGCATACACTAATTTCCTTATTAAAGAATTATAAATATCATAACATATTCATTAACATGTTTCAATCCTTCCTTTATGGCTCTGAGTAATGTGGATACATTATGAAGGTCGAAGACAAGCATACAGGTCTATAACTGTTGCAATTCACCTCAATACTAGAACGTAGTATGAGCAAGCAGCTTGATGGGCTGCTTAATGGATATTAACCCCCTTAGTATTCATTAAATAGTCTATCAAACTATTGTAGGTAGCATTAGGATAGATATATCGCGATACAAACGTTTCTTATAGTGGCAAGTTAAGAACAAAAGTATCATAGCGAGTTGAAAGTTAGACCTGACTTGCCGAAACGAGTAAACAATATCTGTTCTAATGGTGCTTATAAATAAGTGCCTAAAAGTATTTTGTTTGCCATGCTATTAACGTATTTGTTAGTAGCATTGAGTAGATATAGAGTAACATAGCGTGGGTAAGAGTTAATAAATAGAAGTGATTATCTATGAATGTTCCTACGGTTAATCAAACGAGGTTTTACGAACGTGGTAAGACTAAAAGCGAATATATCTATTCAATGGTGCTAATAAGTACCCCCTATGTTAAAAGAGACATGGGTATTTTTTTATAACTTTTGTTAGGTACTATTACCTAAAAACTGGAGAAAATATGATAGAGTTTACAGTGGTTGGGAAGATACAACCGAAGCAAAGACCACGATTTATGAGACGTGGCAATTTCATACAAACATATACACCTGAGCCTACATTAAAGTATCAACGATTAGTAGCTGATTCTTATATTGAGAAATACGGAGATACGAAGTTAGAAGGAGCATTAATTATGACAATTGATGCTTTTTTTAATGTACCTAAGAGTTATTCGAAGAAACGTAGAGCAGAACTAATGGGAAAACCTAATACACAACATAATGGAGATATTGATAATATAGCTAAGTCCATCCTAGACGGACTAAACGGAATTGCGTATGACGATGACACGATAATCTATGACTTACACATTAGAAAGTTCTATGATGACAATGAACGTGTTGAGGTAACAATATGCAATTAATATATTGTTGGTTTGGTAAGGGTGAAAAATCTAATGAAATAAAGAATTGTATGAAATCGTGGCATGAAACAATGCCTGATATTGATATTCTTGAGATAAACGAGGATAACTTCAATATTCACTTTAATAAATATGTTGAACAGGCTTATGAAAATAAGAAATGGGCATTTGTATCGGATGTAGCACGATTATGGGCTCTTTATGAATTGGGTGGCATTTATCTAGATACAGATGTAATGGTCTATAAAGATTTGCGAGAATTATTTGATGCTCCTGCATTTACGGGGTTTGAACAACCTGGTTATCCAGTATGTGCTGTAATGGGAGCAGAACCTCATAATGAAATAATTAAACAAATGCTAGACTATTATAACGATAAATCTTTTGAGGTTAAGGATAATTGGTATGACTATGAAACAAATACAATGATAATGTCTAATATACTCGCACTAAACGGAATAGACAGGTATCGTTATGAAACACAACAAGTACCAAATATGAAGGTTTACTCTAAAGATGTGATGGACGAGTACCAAAAACATTTAATGTTAGGGTCGTGGGGTGCAAAATGAAACAAAAATCTTTAATGATATATCACTCTAGATTCTGTGAAATCGGTGGAGTAGAAACGTTCTTATATAATTTCGTCATTAATCTATGGGAATATTACGATATTACAATTCTTTATGATACAGGACATTTCACACAAATGCGTAGAATAGCTCCTTATGTAACACTAGAACATTATGATAAATCTAAAAAGTATGAGTGCGATATATTCATACGTAATTCAGTATGGGGTAATGTACCTATAAATGTCGTATCACGAGATAATCGTTACTTAGAAATGAGACATGCTAATTATAAATACTTAAAAGATAACAAAATCTTAGAAGCACAATATAAACCTTTCTTTAGAACAAATGAGGTAATTGGTTGTGGTTATTTCGTATCTAAGATGTCTAATAAGGTATTAAAGGATAACCCTACTACTATTCAAAATATACTAGCTCCTACTAAGAAAACTAATAAGGTTCTTCACTTAATAAGCTGTACAAGAATCGACCCCGATAAGGGAGGTTGGCGTATGGCTCGTTTATGTGAGATGTTACGTGAGGCTGGTATAAAGTTTGACTGGAAGATATTTACTAATGGAATACATGCCGTAGAAGGCGAAGAAATACAATACTATGAACCTAGATTCGATATTTTTGACTATCTAGCAGACGCCGATTACACTGTGCTTTTATCGGACGTTGAAGGACTGCCTTATACAGTACAAGAGTCCATCCAGTATAAGACCCCATGTATCGTAACGGACATTGAGGGTTGTACTGAACTCATAAAAGACGGAGTAAATGGATATGTAGTTCCGTTAGATATGAAGTTCAACGTTAAGAAATTATTAAAAATACCTGTACTAAAAGACTATGATAATCATGCTAAAGAAAAGTGGCTTGATTATCTTGGAGGAGGAAAATATATGAAGAAAGCTGAAAAGAAAGAAGAACTAAAGCTAATTAAAATGGAAGCTATTGCAACTGATGAATACGATAGATACGGAGAAATCATCAAATTAACACCTAAGAATAATAAACTATTAGGTTGGATAATTGAGGGCGATACACTTGAAGTAACTCCTGAATTAGCAGAAGACTTAGAAAAACGTAATTTAGCAAAAAGAATTGATGGATAATGGACGTAAAAATAACTAAAAAACAAAATGAATTTATGACATCAGAGGCATTTGAGACTTTATTTGGTGGAGCAGCAGGTGGAGGTAAGACCTATGCACAAATAATAGATGCCTTAGTTTATGCTTGTAAGTATCCTGGTTCTAAACAAATTATATTTAGACGTACATTTCCAGATTTGGAACGTTCAGTAATACGTACAACACAGGGTCTATACCCCAGAGAAGTAGCCAGTTATAACTCTGCTAAACACGTTTGGACGTTTAAAAATGGTAGTCTAATAGACTTTGGTTATATTGACAATGAACAAGACGTATATCAGTACCAAAGTGCTGAATATGATGTCATAAGATTCGATGAGTTAACACATTTTACGGAATATATGTACGTTTATATGATTTCTCGTTGTCGTGGTGCTAATGATTTCCCTAAAAGAGTAAAAAGTTCAACAAACCCTGGTGGAGTTGGGCATGAGTGGGTAAAAGCACGATTTATCGACATCGGTAAAGCTAATGAGATACACGAAGTAAGAAATGAAGTAGGAACAATGACTACTCGTATATTTATCCCTAGTTTTGTAACTGATAATAAATACTTAATGGAAAAAGACCCAGATTACGTAAAAAGACTAGATGCTTTGCCTGAAAAGGAACGTAAAGCATTAAAAGAAGGTAATTGGGATATATTTGATGGTCAATATTTTACTGAATTTGATAGAAAAATACATGTAATAGAACCATTTGAGATTCCTAATGAGTGGGATAGATACAGAACTATCGACTATGGACTAGATATGTTGTGTTGCTTATGGGTTGCAATAGACCCTAAAGGTAACGAATATGTCTATAAAGAATTATATGAGCCTAATTTAATTGTTTCTAAAGCAGCAGCACGTATTTTAGAGGTCAATGGTGATGATAAAATCAAGTTTACTTATGCACCACCAGACTTATGGAATAGACGTAACGATACAGGAAAGAGTGCTTGTGATATATTTCGTGAAAATGGCTTAATATTGCGTAGAAGTGCAAATAATCGTGTACAGGGATGGTATGCAGTAGCCGAACATATAAAACAATATGAAGCAACTGATGAGCAAACTGGAGAAACATATCTAACTAGCAAGTTAAAGTTTTTCAATACATGTATAAACATCATTAGAACACTACCAGTAATACAACATGATGAAAAAAATGCTAATGACGTAGCAAAAGAACCACACGAGTTCACACATGCACCTGATGCTTTAAGAGGCTTCTGTATTGAACGTACTAGAGCAACTAGAATAATGACTGATGATGAACGATTATATATGGAAAGTCAACGTCAACGCCGTAAAGAAGGCATCTTAGGAATAGCAGGAGCAACGGCAACACGTGGCTATATGAGTTATGGAGGGTAAATGGAAATATTAATAACAATTTTATTGATAATTTTATTAGCTTTTGATGGAGCAATAGTGGTTTTCTATTTAAGAGATAAAAAAACTCCTAAACCAATGAAAGTAAAGCTATCAAAAGAAGATAAAGAGAAACAAAAACGAATTAAAGAATCATTTGATAATTTAATGAAATATGATGAAGCAACAGCTCGTAGAAGAAAGTAGGTGTCTAAATGGAAGAAGAAGTAAAATCAAATATTGAGAAAGACTGGGCACTATACGAAGCAGGAATTAGATACAATAACGCATTATATGGTAGTGATAAGAACTACTATGAAACAATAGATGCAAATATAGCGTTTGCAAATGGAGACCAATGGAGAAATGTAGTAGCTGATGGACTACCTAAACCAGTATTTAACATCATTAAACGTGTTAAACAATTCAAAATAGCTAGTCTAAAGACTGATGACATAGCAATTTCAATAAATCCAATGGAATATAGACCACAAAGTATGGATGTAACAATGCAACAAAAGGTCAAAGATACGGACTTAGCTAATGCAGAAATCAAAAACATACTAGAAAACATTAATTTTGATGCTTTATCACGTACATTACTTGCTGATGGTTTTGATACAGGAGACTGGTGCTTACATTGGTATTTCGATAATGAAGAACAACCATATAAACAAAGCAACCCAGAAGTAAAAGGAATAATCAAAGCTGAAATAATAGATGCGACAAACGTAATGTTTGGTAACCCTAACACTAGAAAAGTTGAAAAACAACCATATATCTTAGTAATAGGACGTGATTTAGTTAAAAATCTACGTGAAGAATATAAAAAGAACAATAATGATGATGGATGGTCATACATTGAAGCTGATGATGATACACAACATCAAATGGGAGATAATGGTAAGGTTGAAGTAGACGCAGATGGATATAGCAAAGCTATATATGTCATCAAATACTTTAAAAGAAATGGTAAGGTATTTGCTCACAAGTTCGTACGTAATAGATACATATACGAGAATAAAGACACTGGATATGATTACTATCCAATAGCATTTAACAACTGGGAAGAAGTAAAAGGGTCATATCATGGTAGAGCAGAGACAACAGGAATAATACCTAACCAAATAGCAATAAATAAAATGTTTGCTATGGTAATATATCACTTAATGCTAACAGCTTTTCCTACTGCTGTATATGATGCAGATAGAATTGAGAACTGGACAAACGAAATAGGAGCACAAATACCAATAGTAAATCTAAACGGAGACAATATAAAGAATGTAGCTGGTTACTTAGAACCTGCAACAATGTCTAGTCAAATAATGAGTGCTATTGAACTAGCTATGCAATATACAAAAGAGACATTAGGAGTTGGCGATGTCAGTCTTGGAAACGTAACAATGAACAATGCAACAGCAATTATAGCAATTCAAAAGAGTGCAGCAGTACCTCTTGAGAACGTAAAAGCAGCATATTATGAGTTTGTAGAAGACTGTGGTCGAATAATGATAGACATGATGGCAACTAACTATGGACTAAGACCAGTAGTAATCGAATCAGACTTAGGTAGACAAACAGAAATGTTTGACTTCAAAAAGTTAAAAGATATGTGGTTACATATTAAGACAGACGTAGGAAGTGCATCATACTTTAGTGAAATAGCAAGTCTACAAACATTAGATAACTTATTAAATAATGGTCTAATAGAGTTCGTAGAATATCTAAAGAGAGTACCTGATGAATTAATACCTCAAAAGCAAGAATTAATAAGTTCTATTGAAGCTAAAGACATGTATAAGACAGCAATTTACAACTTAATGGGTAAATTCATAGATACACTACCACCTGAACAAAGAGCTAACCTAATGCAACTAAACCCTGAACAAATGGAACAAACAGTTCTAGAAATGATGGGAGCATTAGAAGATGGAACACAGGGTATGGGTCAAGTACAAGACATGGAAGCAACCACAATGGGAGAAGATGGTTTTCAACAATTAGTACAACCTGAAGTAGCAATAGGAAGAAATGATGTTGAAGCTATGAATAAAGTAGGTCAAATTGGTGGCTTACAGTCATAATTGGATGCAGAACATAGGGAAGTAGCAATACTTCCTTTTATTGTGCACCTAATTGCACACTGCCAACCATAGCAGGAGAGGAGATTTAATTTTAATGGAAAACGAAGTTGAAAACAACACACCAGTTGTCGATACAGAAGTATCCGATGACGACTTTTTCGGTGAAGTAAACGATGAATTAATCACTGAAGGTCAAGACGTAACTGAGACTAAAGAGGAAACAGAAAGTAGTACACCAAACGAAACTGGAGAATCTAAAGAGGAAGATACGGAAGTGGACTATAAACCACTACTTGAAGCATTAAGCAAGAAAGTTAAGTACAACGGGGAATCAGTAAAGATAGAAAACATTGATGACTTAATTACTAACTTTCAAAAAGGACTTAACTATGACAAAAAGCAAGAGCAATATGAGAACTTGCAAAATAGCAAAGTCGAGCAATATGTTTCAAAAAAAGCAAAAGAATTAGGTATGAGTGTCGATGATTACATCGAACAAGTTGAAAATTACGAAAAAGAACAAGAACGTAAAAAAGAACAAGAACGTCTTGAAGAAATGATTAACAACGGAGTGCCTGAAGATGTTGCTAAAGAAGTAATTGCAACAAGTCAATTAAGAAAGCAATTACAAGAAAAAGAAAATCAGTTAAAAGAACAAGAAGAAAAAGCAAAGCAAGAAAGCCAAAAGAATAAAGAATATGACGATTTTGTAAAGCAATTTCCTAATGTTAAACCTGAGGACGTACCTAAAGAGGTATTTGAAAATGCACTAAACAGTAATTTAGTCAGTGCATACAAAGACTGGTTAATAAAAGATTTAGAGACCAAATTACAAATTAAAGAGCAAAACGAGAAAAACGCAAAGAGTTCTATTGGAAGTGTTACTGAAACAGGAACAACTAAAAAGCAAGAACCCATTGACATGTTTATCGAAGGTTTTGACTCTGATTAAAAAACTAATTAAGAGGAGGAAATAATCATGGCAGTAAATTTAGCCGAGAAATACGCTTCAAAAGTTGATGAGCGTTTTAAGTTAAAATCACTAACTGAACCATTTATAAATCGTGATTACACTTGGGAAGGTGTTAAAACTATCCACGTATATTCAATACCAACAGTAGCATTAAATGACTACAATAGAGAGGCATCTAGCAATAGGTATGGTAGTCCTGCTGAGTTAGAAGACACAGTAGCAGATTACACTTTATCACAAGATAAAGGGTTTACTTTCATAATCGACAAAGGAAACAATGTTGACTCTATGAACGTAAGAGGAGCTGGTAAAGCACTTCAAAGAGAAATTGATGAAGTAATCGTACCTACAAAAGACGCATATCGTCTTAGAAAAATTGCTTCTGGAGCAGTAGCTAACGGAGGATATGCAAGTGCAAGTGTTAATGCTTCTAACGCATACGCTAAGTTCTTAGATGGACAAAAATGGTTAGACAACCATAAAGTACCACTAGCAGGACGTGTTGCAGCAGTAAGTGCAACTTTCTATACATACATTAAACAAGATTCTACATTTGTTAAATCAGGAGATATGTCTCAAAAGATGTTAGTAAATGGACAAGTTGGAGAAATTGATGGAGTTAAACTAATTAAAGTACCTGATTCTTATCTACCAACTAACTGTGCATTTATTATTACACATCCTAGTGTAACAGTAGCTGCTGACAAATTAGCAGAATATAAAGTACATGACAACCCACCTGGAATCAACGGAAACCTAGTTGAAGGACGTGTATACTATGACGCATTTGTATTAGCTGCAAAGAAAGATGGAGCATACGCACACTTTACAAGTGGTTCTATGTAAGATAATCAAAGGAGTTTTTCCTTTGATATGAGAGAAGTACAAACGTACTTCTTTGATATGAGAGGAGAGGTTAAATGAAAGCAATAGAAGTATTCAAAGAAACAATGGCTATGATAGACGAAATATCAGACACTGGAGAACTTGATATGACATCAGTAGCCGATTACAAAGCAAGAGCTCCTTATATACTAACATCAATACAAAATGAGATTATTGGTGTAGAAAACCGATATAGACCATATTCTGAATATATAAGACCAGTACCAATAACTGACTTAGATAATCAAGATGTACAAGTTGATGATATACAAGCAAATACATTACTTGTTTATGGTTTAGCAGCAAAGTTAATGAGTGATGAAAATAAACCATTAGCAAACTTTATGCAACAAGAGTATGAACGTCTAAGTGGAATATTCTTAAAACCTAAACCATCAAAACCACAAACTAGGGAAGACATATATGGTGCTTCTCTACAATATTAGGAGGTATTTATGAGCGTAATACCAACAAATCAAGATATAAAACCATTTGTAATAAAGAAGTTTCTTGGTTTAAACCTAACAACAACTGGAGATACGCAGATTTTAGATGGTGAATCAGGAAACATGACTAACTTTGTAATAACTGACGATTATAAACTTAGAAAATGTGATGGTTATAAAATGGTTTATGATTTCGAATCACAAATAAAAGGTACGTACACTTTCATAACAAGCAGTGAAACATACCTATTAATAGTTGCAGATGGCAAATTATATAAAATACCACAGTCTAAACTTGATGATGATACAGAGTGGGAAGAATTAATACCAACGTTAATAGGTAGTGTCGGCGATTACGATACTACCTTTTTTTCTTTTGATAAAAAAGTATACATACTAAATGGTCATAAATATTATTCATACGATGGAACTACTTTAACAGAAGTAGAAGGATATATACCACTCGTTTATGTGAACACACCACCAACAGGTGGAGGAACTGAATATGACCCAATAAATATGTTAACTGGTAAGAAACACATGACATTTAATGCCGATGGCACATCTAGCACATATCAACTAGCACAAAAAGGTATCACAAGTGTAGATAAAGTTATCGTAAATGGAACTGAATTATCTAGTGGCTATACAGCAAACACAACAAATGGAACAGTAACGTTTGATAACATACCAACAGCAGGTACTGATAACGTAGATATTTACTGGACTAAGAGTGATGGAAATAGAAGCTATATTGAAAACATGAAGGCAGGAATTGTCTATGGTGGAGATGTAGATACAAAAGTATTCTTATACGGAAGTTCTACTGAACCAAATAGATTACGTTATAGTGCAACGGCTGGAGGAGCACCTAGTGTTGAATATTTCCCAGCAACTAACTTAGTAGACATAGGAACATCTAACTTTGCAGTAACTGACTGCACAAGACAATACGATAGATTACTTGTTACTACAAATAGACCTGAAGCATACCAAATAGGAATAGATTTAATCAACGTAAATGGTTATTCAACTCCTAGCGTAGTTACACTTCCTTTAAATGAAGTACATGGAAATATTGCATTTGCACAAGGTCAAGTAATAAACAACGACCCAGTAACAATAGAAAAAGGTCAACTTATCAGATGGAAGTCTACTAATGTACGTGATGAACGTAACATGGAAGTTATCTCAGACAAAATAAGAGATGACTTAGTAGCTATGGACTTAAAGTATGCAAAGACTTGCGACTTTCAAGACAAGAACCAATTATGGCTTTCTCTAGGAAACAAGATATACATTTATAACTATTTTAATAAGACTTTTTCAAGACTAACAGTACCAATAGATACGGACTTATTACAAGTAGTAGGAAGAAATATGTATATTACGAGTGTAGGAGGAGCATTATATAAGTTTGACAATAGCTATCAACAATTTGACGATGAACTAATCAGTGCACACTGGGAAATGAACTTTTCTAACTTTGGACTACCTTATCAACGTAAGACAATGCGTAAATTATGGGTATTAATGCAACCACAAGCGTCAGCAAGTGCAGAAATAGGGTATGTATCAAATAGAAATGAAGCACCACAAAAGAAAGTAATATCTTATAAATTAACGTTCTTAGATGACGTTGATTTCAGTGATTTCACATTTAAAGTATCAACTGACCCACAACCTTTTAGGTTAAAGATAAAAGCAAAGAAGTTTACGAACTTAAAAGTAATAATAGACAACAACAATACTGATGACTGTACTATTCTAGAACTTGCTTTAAAACTAGAAGGAAATGGAGAAAGTAAATAGGAGGTAAATATGGCTTTAACAAAATTAACAGCAAACTTAAATAACATACAAGCATTACACGATAGACCAAATGTAACAGATGGTTTAACAGCCGATGAATTAAAAGAGAGATTCGATAAAGCTGGTAATGATATTAAGTCTTATATAAACAACACATTAACGGAAGAACTTGATGACACAATAGCAACAACATATTCAAAAGACGAAGTAGACGCATTAATATCAGGTTTGAGTTCAACATATTACAACAAGACACAAATAGATAATACAGTAGCAACATTACAAGCAAAGATAACAATAGGAACTGCAACACCTACTGGTGGTTCTGATGGCGACATATATATCAAGTATTCGAGCTAGGAGGTAATATATGGCAAGATTTGAAGCAACAACACAGTATCGTGGTTATAAACTGAGACTAGATGTTGATGAAACAAGTACAAGTCCTAGCACAAATGAAAGTACAGTAACATGGACACTATACATCGTAAATGGAAATGCAAGATTTGCAGCAGCTCCGTTTACATACAAAGTAATAATAGATGGCTCACAAAGAGTAAATTACAGTGGTAGTGGAGTAGATACAACAGACGTAGGATATAATCAACCACATAAACTAGCAAGTGGAACATACACAATAGGACACAATAATGATGGTTCAAAAACAATAAGTTGTTCGGCATCTTGTAGTGGTGGTGGAGGATACGGACCAGGTACAGGAAACTGTGGTGGAAACCTAACATTAACAACACTAAACAGAGCAGCAAATATTGATTCCTTTAGTGGTAATGATATAGATACTGATTTTTCAATAGGATATACAAAATATGTCAACGAGTGGACTTATTACTTAACAATGATGATGAGTGATGACACCGAACTAGATAAAACAGTATATAACACAAGTGGAGCAGTATATAGACTACCTGATGCAGCGAAAGACATAATCTACAATGCAGTAGGAAATGATGACACAGTAAACATTAAAGCAAAGATAGAAACCTATAATGGAGAAACCAAAGTAGGAGAAAGTACAACAATAACTAACCTATGTACTATTAACAGAAATATGTGGGTAAACGTTAATGGGGTATGGAAAAGAGGTATTCCTTATGTAAACGTAAACGGAGTATGGAAAGTAGGAGTACCATATACAAAAATAAATGGAGTATGGAAGAAGGCGATATAAGTGAATTATGAACAAGAGTTACAAAATCTAAAAAACGCACAAAAAAATGCAGCTATGGCAGACTTACAAGCTAAAAAAGATGCTTCTTTATCTAACTTACAAGCCGAAGAAGCTAAGATAAAGCCTGAATATGCAGCACAACGTAGCACAGCAAATGCAAACAATAGAGTAGCAGCACGAAACTTTCAGGAATATCTAGCAAACACAGGTCGAGCTAATAGTGGCATTGGTGCACAATATGAAATGAGTAGACAAAATTCATTACAAAACGGACTAAATGCAATTAACGCAGCAGAAGCACAAAGCATAGCAGATATAGCAAGACGTAGAACGGATGCAGAAAACGCTTACAATAGTGGCTTAGCTAGTGCAAATGCAGAAGTTGAAGCAAATTACATAAAGAACTTACTAGACCAAAGACAACAACAATGGGAGAGAGAGTTCGCACAAAAACAATTTGATGAATCAGTTAGACAATATAATCAAAGCAGACAAGATGCTTTGAGAAGAGCTTTTAGCTCGGGTGGTGGTAGTGGTGTAAGTAGAACAAGTAGTTCTACAAAGAGTGTGTCTAACAACAAATCAAGTGGTAGCACAGTAAATCAAGTAGCAAATGCAGCAGCAGATGCAGTAGCAAGTGTATTAGGAAATAGTGCAGCAAGTAAAACAAGCAATAGTGATTACAAAATATCTTCTGTAACATCTCCTAAGACATTTAGTTCTAAAAACGCAACACAATGGTACGTAAAAAATGCACAAAACATAAAGACTAAATCACAACTAGACAATGTAATAGCTAGTGGTTTACGAAACGGAAGTATAACTAAAGCAGATGCAGATATGATTTATAAATCTTATGGCATATAAGGAGGTGCAATATGGCTAAATTAAAAAAGATGACCGATGATGAAATTGACTCTTATATAAAATCAAAACAAGTGTCATCAGACCAATATGTAGCTCCAACAGTACAAACAGGTGGTAATACACAAAAGAGAACGCAAAGTTCAAAAAGCACAGTAACTAAACCTACTGTAAACAATATTGCATTATTCAATGACGCAAATCAAAATATACAAACACAGCAAATCAATAAATTAAACAATAAAAACGGAGGTTTCTTCAAGAGTGGAGCATCTAACCCATTAGAAGGTTATGCAAATACAATGTGGGACTTTGGAGCTGATGTAGGTAAAGGAGCTTCACAAACAATAGAAGGACTATCCGATTTCTTACAATACAAAGTCAGTGATGCAGCAGACTTTTGGTCTAAACTAGGTAAAAAACTACTAGGAGAAAACAACGTAGTTAGTGATGTAACTGGAGGATATAGAGACTTCCTAAGAGATAACGCTAAGTTTGATTCAACAGGTTCATTATTTGGAACTAATGAAAATGCACAAGATACTTTACTAGGTAATGAGTGGAGAAACAAAATCAACGAAAAATCTTACTTAGGAGACATGAGTGATTCTATTGGTGAAGGCTTAGGAAACATCGCAGCTATGGCAGCTATGGGAGCAGTAGGTGGTTCTTTAGCAGGAAGTGCAGGGCTAACAACAACGACAGCTTCTGGAGCAACTAAACTATCAACATTAGGTAAATTAGCTGTCAGTGGTTCTAATAGTTATATGAGTGCTTATGGTAATGCTAGAACTGAGGCTTATAAAAACGGGGCAAATGACGCCGATGCAGCAAGATATGGTTTCATAAATGGACTAGCCGAAGCAGCAAGTGAGCAATTATTTGACGCTATGCCTGGTATAAAGAGTGCAGGTTTTGCAGATAAACTAGGAGTTAAAGACTTCCTAGCGAACAAAGTTAAATCAGGACTAGGTAGTAATACAGCTAAGATATTCTTAAAAATAGCAGGTGGTTTTGAAGAAGGAGCAGAGGAAATGGTATCTAATGCTCTAGTATCAATGGGTAACGACTTAATGCACATGGCTGATAAAAGTTATAACTATGGTATGGAGAACAACTCAGGCAACCCATTAGAAGATGGATGGAACGCACTATTCAGTGAAGATAGCTTAAAATCGTTTATCAGTGCAGGTCTAACAAGTGCAATACTTGGTTTTGGAGGAGATGTACTAACAACAACGCAAAGAAATCAAATAATTAGTGCATTTGCACAGGACAATAACATATCATTTGAAGAAGCACAAACAATAGTAAACGGACTACTAGCCGACCAGGAGAAACAAGTTAGAGAAGACGTAGCAAGAGGCGATGTAGAAGCAAACAATGACGTTGAAATTGAGGATGTAGCAAAAGATAGAATTATGGGTGGTATGGAAAGTGGAGCAATAAAAGTACAACAACCTACTCAAAACGTGCAGCAAATAGAACAACCCGTACAACAAACAGAAACGGCTAATATAGAAACGAAACCACAAGATAATATAAATACTCAAACAACACCACAAAACGTGGAGAACGAGCTAAAAACAACTAATAACGAAGTGTTAGATAATAACCAACAAGAACAGGTAGAAAATCAAGAACGAGATGGTCTCAATGAAAAAGAATACAACGAGATAAAAACAAGATATAAAGACTTGATGGAAACAATTGGCTTTGAAGAAGATATTAATGAGAACGCAACACCTCAAGATATAATAAATCAACTAAAAACAATTAGAGATGTGGCTTTTGGTGGAGATGGCTTTTTAGAATCAGCTCGTATGGAAGGTGCTGATGTTTATAGACAAACAAAAAGCCAATACGATAAGATAAACCGATTAATTAATAGATTTGAAAGTAAAATAAAGCAAAATAGTGAGATTAACAATGAAAGAACGCAGCAACAAGAAACTCCTATTGAAGAACCAACACCTAACGAAAATATAGCAGAGCCAATACAAGAAGAAGTTAAAAAAGTTAACTTAACTGGTGAAGAAGGAAAACAACATTTCGTAAACAATGGTGTTGACGAAAAAGTAGCTGAGATTTTAACCGAAAAGCCTAAAGAACAAAAAGAAAGCAAGAAAGACCTATTATTAGACGTAGCAGGAGAAACATATAGATTAATGGTCTCAAATGCAGGAGAAATAGAAAGAATTGCTAAATTAACAAAAAGACCATCGGTTACACAAACATTTGATAGGTCAATGAGAGCAAGAGCCGAAGCACAACAACATATTGGAGTAGCACAAGCTGACTTAAATGGTAAAAAGTTTAAAAACTTTATAGACGAAAATGGAAAGAAGACTACAATGTCTTTAAATGGTATTAGAGAAGATGCTAAGAAAAACGGAATACCAGAGAAAGCATTAAATGAATACTTGGCACACTGGCTTAATACTGATAGATATAATCAATTAAATGAATCAGGTCAACAAATGCTTGATTCATTACAAGAACAAATAGAAAACGGAGAATTAACACAACAAGAGGCAGAAGAAATAGTTAGAAACAACGGAGGATATAAATATGTGTTTGCTCCTGGTTATAATACTGAAATGTCTAGACAGGAAATAGCTAAACTTGATGAAAAATATCCTGAATTAAATAGAATAGCTAAAAATGTATGGACTTATGAACATAACGAATTAAAGAACCTTTATGATAGTGGACTAATTACTGAGAATACATACAAAAACCTAGCAAATAACGAACACTATGTAAGAATACAAAGGGAAGTTGATGAACCTAAAACAAATAACAGAACAATAATAGATAAAAATGGAAGACTTCAAGTAAATAAAACAGTAGAAACAGCAAAAGGTGGTACTCAAAACATACTTCCTATTATGGAAACTATTGCTGATTATACACAAACTCAATTACAAGCTGAAAGAAAAAATATAGCAGTAAGAGAACTAGCACACGCTATGGGAGTAGGAAGTCAAAACGATTCACTAGGATATGGTGAAGAAATGTTTGGAACAAACCCTGAATTTGTTAAATCAAATGATGATGGAACATATACAATGACATACTTTGAAAATGGTGTAGCAACTGAGATACCAATAAATAAAGCTATATATGACGCTTTTGTTAAAAATAAAACAGTATCATTAATTGAAAATAACAAAGTATTTAAGTTTGCAACATACGCACCTAAGAGACTAAGTAAAATATTTAGAAACTTAACAACTAACTATAACCCATTATTCATGGTAACAAACGCAGCAAAAGATATTGGTGATGCACCTTTCAATAGTAAATACACAGCAGAGTTTTTAAAAGCATATCCTACTGGGGTCAAACAAGCCTTTTCTAAAAATGGTGTATACAAACAGTTATATAGCCAACTAGGTGGGCAAGATGACTCATACTTTACTGAGGGAGAGTTTATTGATAAAAAAAGCAAGATTCAAAACAATAAAGCGCTTAAAACAGTAACAGCACCAGGACGAGCATTAAAGAACTTTATTTCAAAAGGTAACGAAGTAATCGAATCAGCACCTCGTTTAACAGAGTTTATAGCAACAATAAAAGCAAACGGATATGAAGTAAACAAAGATGGAGACTTATTTGTAAAAGACTCTAAGAAAGCAAAAGGAAAGACAGCAACTCAAGTATTAGACGAGGCACTATACAACGCAGCCGAAGTAACTACTAACTTCAAACGTGGTGGAGACGTAGCAAAAAGTATCAATAGAAATGGTGGTACTTTCTTCAATGCTTCAATACAGGGGTTTGATAAACAAATAAGAAACTTTAAAGATGCTTTTACTAGTGGAGATAAGAAACAAATAATAAAACTACTAACAAAAGCATTTATTTTTGGTATAGCACCAACAATGATAAATGATGCTATGTATGACGATGATGATGAATACAAAGAATTACAAGACTACATAAAAGACAACTATTACTTATTTAAAGGTAGTGATGGAACATGGATAAGAATACCTAAAGGACGTGCTATGAGCATACTAGGTAGTGCTTATCGCAGAGGAAAAGACTATGCAAATGGTGATGAAAAAGCATTTAGTGGTTTTATAGACTTTGCTAAAGGTCAAGTAGCACCAAACAACCCATTTGAAAGTAATATTATTTCTCCATTTTCGGCTGTTAGTAATAACAAATCTTGGAGTGGTAACAAAATAATATCTTCATCGCTTGAAAAGAAACCAACAAACGAACAATACAATGAAAAAACCGATGTATTTAGTAAATGGTTAGGAGAACAATTAAAAGACGCACCAATACCAGATAATTTTAAATCTCCTATGGGAATTAACTATTTATTAGACCAATATACTGGAGGTTTGGGAGATGTATTTCTACCGATGTTAACACCAAAAGCAACGGGTCAAAGTGATAACCCATTAGTACAACCATTTGTATCTAAGTTCACAGCCGATTCTTCATATAGCAACAAGAGCGTAGGAACTTTCTACGATACAATGACTGAGTTAGAGAAGAAGAAAAACTCTACTAATGCCGATAAGATAGACAAACTAAAATACTCATATATTAATAGCCAAAATATGAAGATGTCAGAACTTAAAAAAGAACAAAGCAAGATTCAAAGTGATACTACATTAAACAACGAAGAAAAATACAACAAAGCAAAAGAAGTTCAAAAAGAAATTAATGAACTAGCTAAGAAATCAGTAAAAGACTTAGATAATATTCAAGATAATACATACTACGCAATAGTAGGAGACAACTTATACTATCTAAACAAAAATGGAACTTATACAAAAGACACTTATGCAGATAGTCATAAAAAGACTGCCGATAAAAAAGGTATGGCATTATATGACTACTACAAAGAGAAATATGAAAAAAGTAAGAAATAGGAGGTTTAAATGGTAATCATTAACAAAGATACATTAGACATGGAAACGATAAGAGGCAACACTGCCTCTTTTTCGTTTAAATGTAAAAACAAAACCAATAACTTGAGTATGTTCAAAGATGGTGATTCTGTATACTTCACAATACGAAAGATTATCGGTGGAGACGCATTACTACAAAAGGTATGTAATACATTTCCTGATGATATATGCACGATAGAAGTATCACCAGCCGAAACACAAGCACTAGACGAAGGAAATTACATATATGACTTAGTATTAGTGCGAAGCAGTGGTGAAGTAGACACACTAAACCCAAATAGAAAATACTCGAATTATTCGGTAAAGAAAGGAGTAAAAAATGAATAACGACAATTTTATGCCTATGTTTGAAATTGAACTAAACGCTGGTGTCAAAGGTCAAAAAGGAGACAAAGGAGACAAAGGAGACCAGGGAATACAGGGTATTCAGGGTATTCAGGGAGAACAGGGTATACCAGGAATACAGGGAGTTAAAGGAGACACAGGAGCAACAGGTAACGGAGTAGCAAAAGTAGAGCAAACAACTGAATCACACGTTAGTGAAGGAGTTAACGTATGGACACTAACTGAAACTAATGGAACTACTAATGACTTTAACGTAAGAAATGGTGAGAAAGGTGATAAGGGAGATACTGGTAATGGAATTACAAAAACTGAAAAGACTTCTACTAGTGGTAACGTAGACACTTATACTATAACTTATGATAATGGTGATACCGATACATTTACTGTAACCAATGGTAATGGTATTGCAAGTGTAGCTAAAACAGGTTCTTCTGGAATAGTTGATACATATACAATAACATTTGATAATTCTGATACTGAAACATTTACAGTTACTAATGGAAATGGAATCACTGATATATCTAAAACAAGTACAGTAGACTTAGTAGATACTTATACTATTACGTTTGATGATGGAACAACTGAGACCTTCACAGTAACTAACGGAGAAAAAGGAGATACTGGTAATGGTATTGTAAGCATAGAAAAGACTGGTACAGTAGACTTAGTAGATACCTACACAATAACTTATGACAACGGAGATACTGATACCTTTGATGTAACAAATGGTGCAGATGGAAACGTAACTGATGTACAAGTAGAAGGAGTATCAGTAGTAGACAATGGTGTAGCAAATATAACAGGACTAGCAACACAAACTGAACTAGACAAGTATAAAACTATCTATAACGTACTACCTAAGATAACTGGAGAAGGAGAAACACTATCACTAGAGAATACTGGAAATGCTTGGCTAGATATTGCGTTAGCAGGAAACACAAGCCAAACAGGAACACCAACACCTGATAGTCCAATACCTATCAATGTAGTAAGTGGAGATAATGAAATAGTAATTAATGGTAAGAACTTATTTGATGGGGAGATGGAACAAGGGGCAAGAAGCAATACAGATGGTAGTTTAATTACTTCAAATAATTACATAAGAAGCAAAAACCTAACAAGAGTAATAGCAGGGGAAAAATATACAATAAGTGCAGTTTTAAATAATGCTTCAAATAGTGGAGATATACAATACCTAGATAAAAATAAAAATTACATATCAAGAGAAGCTATTGGGCTAAGTTCAACAAAAACGATACCTAACGATATATATTATGCAAATATTCAATATTACAGTGTAAACGGAATATCTCCTAGTGATGTGGTATCTATTCAAATAGAAAAAGGAGAAAGTGCAACCCCTTATGAGCCATACACTAGCCAAACATATCCTATATATTTAGGTGTAGAGAATATAATAGATACAACAAGTTATCCATTTACATTAAAGAGTGCATATAGTTCAAATGGCAGTGAAGCAACTTGGAACGGTTATGTAGGAATAAGGGAATATCTACCTGTTAAACCAAATACAAGTTATACTTTTTCAAGTAATCTAAATAAACCAATACAAAGAATAATAATGTATGATAGTAGCAAAAACATATCTTCAAGTAATACAACAAACAAATATACATTTACAACAGGAAATGATGTTTACTACATAAGATTTTGCATTGAAATAGAAGAAATACCTACTTGGTGTCAATTAGAATATGGAGAAAAGACTAACCACTATACACCTTATGGCACAAAACCATTAGAGTTCTGCAACATAAACAACAACAAAGACTACTTTACTAAGAATAGTGGGAAGAATTTGTTTGATAAAGATAATTCAAGTCAATTATTAAGTGTTTATTTTTCGGATGCTTGTATTTTAACAACAGGTGGAAATGTAAAAACTTTATATATACCAATAACAGGTGGAGAAACATATACAATATCAAGAATAGCAGGAACTAGATTTAGAGTAATGGAAACAACAACACAACCAGAAATAGGAACAACAGGAAGTAATTATAGTGCAAATGATAGTGGAACAAGTATAACAATAACAACAACCATAAGTGCAAAATATTTATGTGTATTCTATTACAACGAAAGTGCAGATACATTAACAGAAGAACAAATAAGAAATAGCATAATGATAGAAAAAGGAAGTAGTGTTAGTCCATACGAACCTTATGGAACAAATCAATGGTGTAAGTATAATGCTATTTTGAAAGTAGTGTTAGATGGTAGTGAAACTTGGTATAACACATTAAATGAAAATATTTTTCAAACTGAATTATTTACTGCATTTTTGGGAAATGGTTTATCCAATAATTATGTATATAATCCAGTTCAAAGTGGCATTGTTGCAAGTTTACAAAACAACCAGTTTGCATTACAAGTATCTTCTAACAACATATTCTTAAAAGATGAAAACCATTCAACAACATCATCATATAAAACTTGGCTATCAACACATAACACAACAGTATATTATGTATTAGAAAACCCTTATTTATCACTAATAACAGATAACACCTTAATAAACCAATTAGACACTATTGAGGGTGCATTTAGTTATGAGGGGACTACTAACGTATCACAAGAGAATAACGATTTACCATTTATCATATATGGAACAGCTTTGAGAAGTTTGTTAGATTATGGGGATGGTGAGTAGTATGGAATTATATGTATCAATAGGAGCTGTGGCGATTTCACTTGCAGCTCTTTTGTTTAATAGAAAAGACAAATCTAATGAAGATACTAAAGATGGGAGTTATAAATTAGGTCAAATAGAAGAAAAACTAGCAAACATAGAAAAAACATTAGCAAAGATAGAAAACAAACTAGATGTATATGACAAAGAAATTGATGAAAAAATAGATAAAAAGATACACGAACACGTAGAAGTTTATCACAAGAGAGGGAGGAAATCAGAGTGAGAGAAGAAATGCAAGAAATAAAAACTGAACTCAATGAAATTAAATCAAAAATTGAATATAACTTTAACAACATAAATAAAAATCGTGAAAATATAAATCAAAACACTGGTGCACTAGCATTATTACACACTCTTAATTCCAATAGTAATAAATATTTTGTAATATGGATAATAACATTTATGGCTTTTCTTGGTTCAATAGGTTATATTGTTTACTTAAAAACTGAATATACAAAAGTAGAAACAGTAGAAGAAATACAGCAAGAAAATACGGATGGAGATAACAACTATATCGGTAGGGATGGTGATATAAATGGCAAAGCAAAAGATTAGAGTTACAACTACACAATACATTAGAAACTCACAAACAACTACTGATAGGCAAGGAAAGAAACACTGCAAGACATGTGGTGCATACATCGGTAATAGAGGAAGAAAGTAGTGTTAAGATTTGAATTTACTAAACAAGAAGTTAATGAAATCAAAAGTAAGATATATCTTAGTGAACTACAAGAAAGAATATTTGAATATAGATTAAAAGAATACTCAATAACTAAAATGAGTATGCTTGAAAACGTAAGCGAATCGACAATAAGTCGAGAAATAAAGAAAATACACAAAAAGATTTTAAAAGTTATTTGACAATTTATAGGCACGAAGTAGAAAGAAATATCTCTAATAAAAATGTAATAATTATCTCGAAAGGAGAGGAAAGTAAGACTTGATAAAGTAGTTTAAAACACTGCTGTAAAAGCAACCTCTCTATTTCATTTTGGAGGAACAAATGAATAATTATATGGTAGATAATCTATTACGACAAAGAGAAAAAATTGATGATATGTTAAAAAGTTATCAGCAACCAACAAACATATTTAATATGGGAACACCTGTAATTGATTTTGAGGCTCGTATGATAACAAAAGACGAATCACCAAAAGAAATAATCGTGCAACGCAAAACAGCCTTTATTTGCTTGGATAATGCTTTATTAACGATTAAGGAAGTAAATGGAGATATAAAAGAGTATGAGATTATACTTCCAAAAACTCCAGAACAAATAGAAAATGAACAATTAAAAGAACGTATTAAAGAGTTAGAAAAGGAGATAAAGGAAAAGAAATGAACATGAACTTAATAATGCAAATATTAAAAAGTGGTAACCCTCAACAAGCAATAATGAACATGATGACACCACAACAAAGGCAAATGGCACAGGCTTTTCTGAATAGTCCAAATAGAGAACAAGCACTTGCAGATTTAATGAAACAAAATGGTGTAACGCAAGAGCAAGTAGAACAAGTATCTAAGATTATTAACTCATAAGAGTTGATATATGGAAAGGAGGAAAAGCATGAACGGAACATCAAGTATGGGTTTAGACTGGAGTGGACTAATTGGTTTACTAATCATAGCAGGAATCTTTGGTTTTGGTAATGGTTTTGGTTTCGGTGGTGGCAACACTGCATTAGGACTAGCTGATATACAAGCATCGCTTTATAATCAGACTCAGGACGCTAACTCAAGACAATTACAAGGAAGTATTGCTATGGTAAATGATAGCATTTTAAACAACAAATACGACAATGCAGTATTAATTAAAGACCTATCAAATCAAGTATCAAATAGTGTAGCAGCTATCGGTAACCAAATAGCAAACCAAACTAGCACTATATTAGGAGCTATGAGCGAAAATGTTATCAATGATTTACGTGATAAATTAGCAGTAACTAGAGATGAATTATCTAACACTAGACAAACAGCAATAATCACTGAAAACATTTTAGGAAACTTAGCAACAACTGCACCAAAGCCACCTTGTTATTATGGATGTGGATGTAGTGGAACTTCACTATACTAAGGTATAGTTTGACTTATATGGCTAGACAATATAGGTCTAGTCTATTTTATTGAATAGGAGGGTTTATGAATAATACAATAATATGTTCTAACCTCACTACTGGAACTAACAACGTAGTATTAATACCAAATAGACCAATTAAAACATTAGTAAATACTGGTAATTATCGTTTAGTAATAGCTTGTAATATACCAGAAGCAACTTCAAACTATCCTGTATTTATACAAGTAGGAGAAAATAACATACCAGTTCTATGTAAATATGGTAATGAAATCTTAGCAAATCAATTAAATCGTAGAGTAAATTATCCTATTGGATATGGTAATGAGAACTCTAACTATACTGAAGGACAATTTGTAATACTATCTTGTTGTAATTTGAATCGTAGAGGAACACCCAGTGCAGTAACAGGAGGTAGAAAATAATGGAATATGAAGACGAAGTATGTGAGTTTAAGAAATATGTTAAACAAACGTTAGACTTAATGGTAGATGCTTATAAATGGAAAACAATGGCTAAACATTGTGATGATGAAACAATGAAAGCTAAATACATGATGGTAAGTGATACATTATTTCAATTATTTATGACAGAACATAACAATTTAGGAAATATGTTTAAAGAAGAAGCGTAATGCTTCTTTTTTTAAAGAAATGGAGGAAAAAATGATAGAAAGATTAAAAAGTCCAGTATTTTGGACACAATTAGTATTATTAGTCGCAGAAATCTTGAAGTTATTTGGAGTTTATGAAATACCAAATGACATGATAAGCCAAATACAAGACATTATTACAATAGCATTTCAAGTATTTGCAGGACTTAATAACCCTACTGATAGGGAACACTTTTAGAAAGGAGATTAGATATGGCAAGATATATGACACCTGATGAGTTTATAAAAGAAACAAACGGACACTCTTACGATATAGACAAAGCCTACGGCGTTCAATGTGTTGACGGGATAGCGAAGTTTGTGGTTGACGTGTATGGAGAACATAACTTTAGTTGTGGTAGTAAAAAATACGCCTATGGGTTATGGACTGATTATGGTAAAAATGGTGTAGAAAAGTATTTTATAAGACTACCATACAGCGAAGCAAAATTAGGGGACTGGATTGTATGGGATTGGGGGAGCAAATCAGCACCTCATAGCCACGTAGGAATGTACTATAAAAAAATATCAAATACAATGGTACAACAATACGGACAAAATGCTGGTAAAGGTTTTCATTTTGAAAACGCTTATACTGAAGGAATACTAGGTGTTTTAAGACCACGCATATACGTACACGCTCTAAAATATAGAGGACATATTGAAAAAGTAGGATGGACTGATTGGGTAGAAAGTGGAACTATCGTAGGTACAACAGGACAGCAAAAAAGGCTTGAAGCTATACAAATTGATTTTGGAGATAAAGAAGTTTATGCAAAAGCACATATCCAAAGTGATGGTTGGGTAGATTATGGTAAAATCAACAAAGATACTATCATCGGTACTACTGGCGAAGCTAAAAGACTTGAATGTTTATGCTTAAAAGGTGATTTCAAATATCAAGTACATATACAGGGAACAGGATGGACTTGTTGGACTAATGCAGATGGTATATGCACTCTTGGAAGTGTAGGACAAAAATTAAGAATAGAAGCAATAGAACTTGACGAAAAATGAGACAACATCGAGACAACATTTTTGTGAAAAACTATTAAAAATAGTGGAGTAAGAGAATACAAAACCCCTATAAAATCAACGTAAAATAAAGGTATAAAACGTTAAAAATGTTCTCCCCGGCTCCACCAATAATAAAAATAACCCTTATAAATTAAGGGTTTTTTATTTTTGCATTGGCTCGAGACAACACTTGAGACAACAATTTTTAAAACTTTAATGTATTTATGTAATCAGTTAGGGTGTTTAAATCACTCTTATACATGTGAGAATATGTATCTAATGTAACTGATACTTTAGAGTGTCCTAAGTAACGAGAAACTAGTGTAATAGGCATATTAGAATTGATTAAGAAACTAGCACAGCTATGACGGAAGTCATGTAATCTTATAGTACGTAAATTAGCTAGTTTAGAATACTGAATATTCTTATTAGATATATTAGTATCTTTAAATGGAGTAATTCCACCAAATAGAAACCATGTATCTTCATAATTAGAATATTCTTTTAATTTATTAATTTGTTTAACAATTTGTGATAAAATATTATCAGGAATAGGTATTATACGATTTGATGTTTTCGTTTTTGGAGAGGAAATATAAAATTCAGTGCCTACAAGTTTAGTGGTTAGTGTCTTTGTGATGCTAACCACTTTTTTTATTGTATCAATATCCTCAATGGTAATAGCTTGTAATTCTCCCTTACGGAAACCCATAAAGTATAGCATATCAAACCATAACAACCACTCAGGTTCATTAATGACACTTCTAAACTTCATATACTCATCAAATGTATAAAAGTCCATTTCGGTCTTTGTATTAGCTAGAGATATATTCTCAATAAACTTTAACATTTCATCACTAGTATTGTAATACTTATTAGAATATTTAATTAAACAACGTAGCATACCTAATATTTTATTCTTATAAGTAGCTGATAAGTCTTTTTTATTAATATCTTTAAATAACTTATTATATATATCTAAATTAAAATCATTTATCCTTATATTATTAATAGCATCTAAATGACTATACAACACGTTGTACTTAACTAATGACTGTGGCTTTATTTTAGGTTTCATATATTCATAGTATTCTCTTTTGATGTCTAAAAAGGTAACATTACTACGATTTATTTTATTATCTGATATTTTTAATCTATATATAGCTTCTTGTTCCTTTGCTTCTTTTGCAGTAGCGTATCTAGGAGACTGATATTGAATCGTTTTACCATATATATCCTTATATCTAATAATAAAGACATACTTTCTCCCATCCTTAGTAGGCTTTCTCTTAGTTATCACTAAATCTCAAGTCCTTTTTAACTAAGTCATCAATAGATACACCAAAATAATTAGCAATATTAGCCAGGTCAACTGCATTAGGCTCTCTAATTCCTTTTTCCCAATTTCCAACTGCTGTGTTTCTTTTATTACATACTTTAGCTAGTTGTTCTTGTGTTATTCCTCTGGAGACACGCAAATGCTTGATATTACTAGCTATATAAGTCTTCATATTATCACCACCCAACATAATTATATACACATTTACACGTTTTGTGAAGAAAAAGTATTGACATCCACGAATTGTGGAGTTATAATGGTAACATAGAAAGGAGAAAGATAGATGAAGTACACAAACGATTCAAAGCGAATTGCAGCTAACATCAGAGCCGAGCGTAGTAGAACAAAACTATCTCAAGAAGAAGTAGCTGCTAAATTAGGTTTAACTAGAAGAACATATCTTAAATACGAAGAAGACGCATCAATAGTAAAAACTGGAACACTAGTTAGACTAGCCGATATGTTTGGTTGTGATATAGATGCTTTTTACTTGCCTTAATAGTCCACAAAACGTGGAGTTATGGATAAATAAAAAAGAGCACCAATATGGCACTCAAAAAAAATACAAATGTTAAGAAATATATTTTCTCAACATTACTTATTATAACACACTTCTAAAAATAATGAAAGAGAGGAGTTATGGTAGAGGAAAAACCAAATTATTATGCAGTAATACCTGCAAATGTTAGATATGACAATAATTTGAGAGACAAAGCTAAATTACTATATGGTGAAATAACAGCACTATCAAATAAAGATGGTTATTGCTTTGCTAGTAATAAATACTTTGCAGAATTATATGATGTATCAACAACAACCATATCTACATTAATCAGTGAATTAGTAGATAGAGGATATTTAGAAAACGAAATCATATATAAAGAGGGTACTAAAGAAATTTTAAATAGGTATTTAAAAATTTTTAAAGAGGGGTATTTAAAAAAATTTAAAGATAATAATACAAGTAATATTAATAATAATAAAAAGAAATATATAAAGAAAGATTTTATACCACCCACTTTAGAAGAAGTAGAAGAATATTGTAAAAACCGAAATAGTAGTGTTAACCCAAAAGCATTTTATGACTATTTTAATGACGGGAATTGGATAGATAGCAAAGGTAATAAAGTGCATAACTGGAAACAAAAAATAATAACATGGGAATCACATCAACCTAAGAAAGAACAAAAACCTACATGGTTCAATGAACCAATAAATACTACTTTAACAAATGAAGAAGAACAGGAGTTTCAAGATATACTTGATAGTTTTAAATAATGAGAAACCCAAGAACAACTGATGACTGGTGGTATCAAAGAATAAGAGACTCTGAACCTAAAAAGATATATAGAAATTGTCCTAGATGTGGGATGAAAACTGGAATATTTGAAATATACCCTACTAGATTTTGTTATATATGCAAAGCAACAGTATATGTTGATGAAGAATTAAATGAAAAAGCTAGAAAGAAATACAGATTCTTAAAAGAATTAGAAAGGAAAGGAATATATGTTAAAAAGAATAAAAGAAAAAAGAGACTACAAAAGAAGATTTAAAGAGCTACAAAACATAGTAAATGACCTACTTAGAGAAAAACATAAATTAATAGAAGAAAATGACTTCTTTAGAGAAGAAATAAAAAAATTAACAAGAGAAAGGAACATAATGCGTGGAGGAATTACTAAATAAGAAATACTTAACAATAAAAGACTTACAACAAATAACTGGAATAGGCTATAAAGCATCAGGAGACATCATAAAAGTAGCTAGAGAAATAGCAATAGCAAATAACTATATGCTACCACGCACTAACAAATTAATAGCTCCTACTGATATAGTTAGAGACTTATTAAAAATATAGGTGGAATATGGGAATATTTAAAAAGCTAAACACTTATGGAGAACTTGAAGAAGAAGTAAAGTTCTATTCAAGAGAAAACTTTTTAAAAGAAAATAGAATAAGAAAAATAAAAAGCGAAAAGAAAGAATTAGAAAAACAAATCAAAGAACAAAACGAAAAAATAAAAGAACTTGAAGAAGAAAATGAAAAATTAAAAAGAAAGTTAGAAAAGAAAGGAATTAAGAAAAATGACAAAAACAGAAAAAGTAAAAAATCACTTAATAAATAACGGAAAAATAACAAGTTGGGAGGCAATACAACTATATAGAGCAACTCGTTTGAGTGCAATTATATACAACCTAAAAAACTATCACAATATGAATATACAAACAATAACAAAGCAGGGAATCAGTGAGGATGGAGACAAATATCCATTTGCTGAATATGTATTAGTGGAGGAATAACAATGAAAGAAGAACTTTTAGAGATACAAAAAGAATTAAAAGCACCAAAAAATCAAAGAAATAATTTTGGTGGATATAATTATAGAAGTTGTGAAGATATATTAGAGGCTTTAAAACCATTATTACTAAAGAAAAAGTTAGTATTAAGACTTAATGATGATTTAGTAAACATTGGAGATAGATATTATATAAAAGCAACAGCAATTCTTACAAATGGAACTGAAACAATAGAGAATACAGCTTATGCAAGAGAAGAAGAAACAAAGAAAGGTATGGATGGAAGCCAAATTACTGGTGCAGCTTCAAGTTATGCTAGAAAGTATGCGCTTAATGGTTTGTTCTTAATTGATGATGTTAATGATAGTGATGAGGAAAATACAGAAGAAAAACAAAAAGAAAAATTAAAATTGATAGCTGAATTAGGAAACTTAATTGACGAAACAGGTGCAGATAGAGAAAAAGTTTATGTTTATTATGGTGTAAAAAGTGATGTAGAAATGACAATAGACCAATTAGATAATGCAGTTAAAACATTAAGAAAGAAGGTAAAATAATGGGGTTAAACGAATTTTTAGATGGTGGTAAAAAAGAAATTACTTTATTAGAAGCAAAAGAAGGAAGTCTAATAGTAGCACAACAGATGCAAGACAAGATAATAGAACTAGAAACAAAAAAGAAAGAGTTAGACAATGCTTCAAAAGAAATGAAAGAACAACTTGAAAAAATAATGAGAGATAATAGCATAGCAGGATATGAAAGTAATGATAAGAGAATAAGAATATCACTAGGAGAAGATACAACAAGCTATGACTTAGATAAAGATATGTTATGGGAAAAATATCCAGATATTTATAGAGAGTGTAATGTAAAAGAAATAAAAAGAAAGGGTAGTTTGAGAATAACTATAAGAGATGAAGAATAATGAACGAAGTATATATCAAAGTAGAAGATTTAGGAACATTAAGTAAACACTTTAAAAACAAAGACATTATCACATTAGTAGAGTTTATAAGTGAAATGGAAAACCTAGATGCAGATATAGAAAGTTTAAAAGAACAAATAGAAGACACCGAAAGAGACATAGAAGACAATTATAGACCAGTAAGTAAAGCAGAACAATACGGTGTCAGTGAAAGATGGTTTCATTAATGAAAATACTTAATTTATATGCAGGAATCGGTGGTAATAGAAAACTATGGGGAGACGAAGTAGAAGTAACGGCTGTTGAATATGATGAAAACATAGCAAACATCTACAAAGAAAACTATCCAAATGATAACGTAATCATAGGAGACGCACATCAATATTTGCTCGACCATTTTAGAGAATATGACTTTATATGGTCTAGTCCACCATGCCCCTCACACAGTAGAGTTAGAAAGCAACTAGCTATTAAAAGGAAACCTGGGGGGGGGACTTATGAACAAAACAAACCAATATATCCTGATATGAGACTGTATCAAGAAATACTACTATTAGAAGGATATTTTGATGGCTATTGGTGCATAGAGAACGTAATACCCTGGTATGAGCCTTTAATAGAACCACAAAAACTAGGAAGACATTGTTTTTGGACTAACTTTGAAATACCACCTAAGAAGTTTGAAGCTAGAGGTTCATTTGATAACACTAACGAATTAGCAAAAACGCTAGGATATGACATAACAAATTGGAAGAAAGTAGATAAAAAACTACTACTAAGAAACTGTACTGAACCAGAAATAGGTAAGTACATACTAGATACATTATATAAAGAACAAGATAAACCAGTACAAGAAGAAGATTTATCAATATTTGATTATTTATAGGAGGAAATATGAACGTAATAAACGTAGATAAAGAAAATAAAGATATACCAGTGAGAATCTTTAAAAACGATAAAGGGAAATACTCAATAGGAATTAGTAAAAAAGTAGGAGATAAATATGAAACAAGATACTATCCAGTTGAGTTTATGAAAGGTGTAGAACTAGAAAATAAGACAGACATTATATTAAAAAATGCAATACTATCGTGGTATGACTGGTCTTATGAAGACAAGAAAGATACAAAGTTCTTAATAAAGATTTTAGCATTTGAAAAAATACCACAAAACGTGGATAAATGGAGTTCTGGGAAAGACATAGAAATAGAAGACAGCGAATTGCCGTTTTAGGTGGTGCTGATGGAAGAATTAACTTTAGAAATAGCAGCAAAAAAGATAGACAAGTTAGAAAATGACAAAATATATTGGGAGAATCGCCTAGAACAAATAAAAAGCATAACAATGCCTAAAAGCACTGATACACAAAATGAAAGAGTAGATGGAGGTATGAAAATAGACAAGCTACTCAAATATACCGAATTAAAAGAAGAACTAGGAATAGACGACACGTTAAAATACATAAACGATAAAATACTATCTTTAAATCAATGGATAGAACGTGAATTAAAACGTTTAGATAAATATGGAGAAACTGAAAAGAAGATAATTTATCTAAGAGAAAACCGAAAAGTTCGTGATAAATACACTAATCGAATAAGACAAATGACGTGGCGTGAGATAGCAAAAGAAACACATTATTCTGAAAGGTCAGTAAGATACTTCTATGAGAACGCAAAGAGGAATAACACATGACAGAGTTTTGTATAATGGACGATAACCCACCATATTGGAGAAATCACAGAGAAGAAGGACTACATAGACACGAAATCATGTATGGTACAGCAAATAGAAAAAAGAGTATAGAAGATGGTCTAGTAGTCTTTCTAACTCCTGAAAGACACAACATGAGCAAAGATGGAGTACACTTTAACAAACAATTTGACAATGAATTAAAAAGAGTAGGAGAAGAAACCTGGTGCTATTACTACAATAAAACTACTGATGACTTTATAAAAAGATATGGAAGGAACTATATAGATGGAGATAAGTGTAATTAAAGAGGAATTAAATAGAGTATTAATAAAGACTAACTTTGAAGAACATAACAATAAAAAATATTACAAACTATGTAGAGAAGATATGATTAGACTTTGTATAAAACTAATAAAGCTAATAGAAAGGGTAGAAAATGAGTGAGATTATAGAACTACTAAAAGAGTGTATTAAAAAGAATAGACCATTTCTAATAAGACCAGAAGATGCAGAAAAGATACTTATTGAACTAGGTGTTAGATTATGAAAATAACATACTCAAAAGAAAACACACATGTAGAAGACAGTTATCAAATAAAATTAAGAAAATCAATAGAGAACGAAGTAGAGTGGATAAAGAGTTGTCGTGAGGCAAGAAAATATCCAGTAACAAGAACTACTAACTCATACGTTAGAGAGTGGAAAGGACACAATAACCTATATAATCTAGGACTATTTACAAGCCATACAAAAGACGTTGACTTAGAAGAAAACATATCAATATGGAAAGAGATTATATGGTTTATTTTAGGAATATGAAAGGCGAAATATTAAGTATAGAAACAGCAAAGAAACTAGCAAAATATGAAAAGATACAGCAATTCATAAATAGCATATTAAAACAAGCATATTCAAAATATAGTTTATCTGGAGAATCAGTTAGCTTACTGTTAGATATAGAAAAGATAATAAATGGTTAGTAATAGGAGGAATATAGAGTGAAAGATAAAAGACTAGAAAAACTAACAAAACAACTAGATAAAAATAATATAAAATACACTTTAAAAGAAGTAAAAGAGCCTTTAAATTGTGAAATGCAGGGAATAATACCTAGTATAGAAGAAAGATTAAGGAATTGTATGTCAATACTAACATTACAAAAAAAAGACTTACAAGCAAGAATAGATAAAGCAATAGAATATATAAATAGTGATGAAATGCTAAAATTAAGAGAAGAGTTTGAATATTGTAATGATAAAGACTTATTCGATGATTTTGCAGGGCATTTAGATAAGATATTAAGAGGTGATAAAGAGTGAGTGAAGAACAATACTTAATTGCATTAGGAAACTTAGAAAACATGGCAATAGATAATACAAAAGAAAGCAGAGCAGTAGAGATATGTGTTAAAGATATAAATAATTATGTAGAAAGACTAAATAAAGAACTAAACAAATATAGATATACACCTAAAGCCCACTTCAAAGAAACAATGGAATTAAGAAATAGAATAGCTAGAGCAAATAACTATATAGACCAAGTATTACTATATAGAATACCTAACAAAACAAAAGAAGTATATGACGATATAGAAAAGCTACAAAGTATATTAAATGGAAGTGATAAAGAGTGATAAGTAAAGAAGATTTTAATAAAGTATGGAAAAATAGCACTAGAAAAGCAATACTAAATCAATATTATTATGACGATATAGAATTAAGAAAAGTTTACTCTATCATAAAAGAAGTAAGAGAATATATAACAAGTTATGAAAGCATAGAAACAATACAACAATGTGAGCATAGTGAGAACAATAAAGGTTTAGATAGGGACACAATGATAGAAATGACTAACAGGTATTTAAAAGTACACGACAAACTTTTAGAAATATTAGATAAAGTAGGGAGTGATAAAGCGTGAGTGATGAAATAATAAATAAAAGTTTAATTTACATATACAAAGATTATGAAAACAAAAAAGATAAAGAGGGAAAACATCATATAAGTAATATAGATAGTAAATTAAATGAACTAAAAAATGAAAATGAAAATCAAAAGAAAAACATAATCAAATTGTTAGAAGAAAACACTAGATTAAATAACATAATAACTGAATTAGAAAAGGTATTATTAGAATATAAAAAATTATGTGTAAATTATGAGTTTGATGATGTATATGCTTGTGAATATAATTATTATCAACAAATAGCAATAGCAGATTTTATAAAATCATTTGTTTTAGATAAATTAAAAGAACTAAAGGAGAATAGTAAATGGAAAAATTAATTATATTAAAAGGAATAATAGTGAATATTGATGAAATACAAGCATTGACATATCGACAAAATGGTTCATATTGGAGTGTTAGTGATTGTTGTGAACAAGCAACTTATGACTTCTTATTATGTTTAAAAGGACAAAAACCTATATCAATACCAAAAAAAGATTATTATGAATTAAAAGAAAAAATAGAGGAGAACACTAATGGAAAAGATTAAAGTAATAGATTTATTAAATAAGATAGCAAATGGGGAAGAAATACCACATATACAATATGATGATGTTGAAGCATATATAGGTGCTGATGGTTATTTAAAAGACAACTATGGAGATAATGTAGAGTGGTGGATAGATAAAAAATGGTTAAATACAGAAGTGGAAATAATAGAAGAAGATAAAAAGATAGAAAAATGGAACGAATTTGCAATTCAAGAAATGTTAAATGATAAAGATATAGAAAATATTAAAAGATATATTCAAACAATAATGGAAACACAAAATGAAATAATAGACTACATTAATAAGGAGGAAAAATGAAAGATAAAGTAATGGAATTTATTGGACTTATGTGTGGTATAACTTTAGCATTTGTTATAGCAATATGTTGTGTAACATTAATAGCATTGTCAATAGGAATAGCACTAGATGTCTTAAAGGCTTTATTAGGAGGTTAAAATGAAAGAACAATATAAATGGAACTATAATATCAAAATAAAAACAAAGCAAGGCACTTATGAATATGAAGACAAATTAGAAAACATTGAAAAAATACTAGAAAATCACAAAGAGGAAGAAAATATAGAAGTAAATGCAATAAAGGAGGAACAATGCAAGAGAAAAGTCTTAAAGAAGCAATAGAAATATGCTTAACAAATATACAAAATTCTAATATTAATGTAGTAGATAAGTATGAATTAATGTTAAATATAAACTACTTTTTAACTAATTATGAAGAACAAACAAAGTCAAAAGTATTAAAGCTAGGTGTTAAGAAATGTTCTGGTTAGGTTTAATAATCGGTTTTATAATCGGTGGAATCGTTGACTTCATAATTGAAATATTATGTATAGCAGCAGGAAGAAGTGAAACAGACTACTGGATGGAAGAAGATACACCATTAGAGCCACCAAACAGCCACGTAGACGAAGATTAAAACAAAAATAGTATAATACCACAATACGTGGTATTTTTTAATTCTAGAGCCATTTATTTAATTCGGTAAAAATTATTCCACGCAAAAAAAGAGAGGAATCATAATTGACTCCTCCCATGATTTAAAAATATAAAAAAATAAAAGAACTATTACTACATAGCTCTTAACTTTTCCATAGCATATCTAACAAAGTCTGCATTAGTCATGCCTTTACGTTTTAATAGCTCTTTTAATTCTTTATATTCTTCTTTCTTTAATTGTGCAGAAAACATGCTATAATTCTCTTTTTGATATTGAGAAATATAATTATATTTTGATTTTAGACCTTCTTTAGTTCTTTTTTCCATTGTATCACCTCTATTTATTTGTATTTAAGTTTTTAATTGCATCTCTTACAAATTGTACTTTAGTTATATTTTTTTCTTTTAATATTTTTGTTAGAAAATCAAATTCCTCTTTTTTTAAGTCCACATTAAACTTTTTATAATGTTCTTTACTATATTGCTGTTTGTATTTAGATTCATTAAACTTATCCATTTTGCTTTATATATATTCTTATATGCCCTTTCATTAATAATTCAACCATTTTTCTTTGTCTTCACTACTAGCTTTTATAAACACAAGCATTTCGTTATAACTTGCAACTGACGACCAAAACCACTCTCTGCCATCAGCATCTTTTCCCCATAATTTGTAGTTATAACATGTTGAGTCCCACTCGTCTATCTCTTTTTCATAAAACCACTCGCCATATTTTTTATTTACTCTAACTTTCTTCATATTTATTCTCCTTTCTTTGTCTATAATATATCACATCTCGTTCGTGATGTCAAGAAAAAAGTTTTTTTAATATTTACTTTTTATATCAACTCCTTTATCTTTTTTCTTAATCTTTCTACTTCACTCGCCCAATAACTAATATCGTGCATATCTACTGTATAACCTTTTAAACAACTTTCTACATTGTTTTTAGCTCTGTCTAGCTCTAATGCTACTCCTAATAATGATTCATTATCATATTCTGCATAAATGTTATTTTGAGTTATCATATCTTTGTAAAACTTGTTTATAACAATTAAACTTTCATTATCTTTCATATTTTCTTCACCTCGTCTATTTCTTTCCATGATTCTATTTCTAGTCCCATACCAGTATCATAATTGATACATAA
>Ga0265301_10000907_pt1 | contig 40593 bp, 69 predicted proteins | sample AusTroGonzalo_MG_2_FD_193488 | JGI IMG/M metagenome (GOLD analysis project Ga0265301, IMG submission 193488) | Bovine rumen microbial communities from tropical cattle in Woodstock, Queensland, Australia - Gonzalo_04 | ecosystem: Host-associated > Mammals > Digestive system > Stomach > Rumen ...
AAAGAAATATGGCAGCCAGCTTTCCAAAATGCTCAAATCGTTGCAAATGACACTTGTTCAATTTATGCAACAATGCCACAAGGCGGCGACCAGATGATGATGATGATGATGATGATGATGATGATGATGAATGCTTCTTGGCAGGTCAAACACGAACTAATCTGGGTGAAAGAAGCTCCTGTTTTTTCGATGGGAAGACTTGACTACGATTACAAGCACGAGCCTATTGCTTACGGTTGGAATAAACAACATAAATTTTATGGAAAAGGTGATTTTACAAAATCAGTTTGGGAAATTCCCCGAACAGAAAATAAATTGCACCCGACAATGAAGCCTGTTGCTTTAATTGTAAACGCATTAAAAAACAGTTCGGAAGAAGGACAAAATATTTTAGATATTTTTGGCGGTAGTGGCAGCACCCTTATTGCATGCGAACAAACAAACCGTAAAAACTTCACAATGGAATTAGACGAGCATTACTGCGATGTAATTATTCAGCGTTGGGAAAACCTAACAGGTAAAAGGGCGGTCTTATGCTCATAATAATTTGCGCTGAAGTTGAAGAAGCTAAACATATAAATTGCCCGAACGCTAAAATTTTAATCACAGGCTTTGGGGTTGAAAATGTTTTAAAAACTCCACGTTTATTAATTCAACCATACGACACAATTTTAAATATAGGTTACGCAGGCTCTAATAAATATGAAGTCGGAAGCATTGTTTCAATAAACGGCGTTAAACTTTTTAATTCCCCGCAGGAAAAAGAATTTAATAAACTGAATCCGCTTGAAATCGGGAATAAAGATTTTTGTTATACTTCAAACAGTTTTTGCGAATACGCAATAAAAGAAATCCCCGCCGTTGATATGGAGCTTTATTATTTAAACTTGCTTTATCCGAATGTTCGAGCAATTAAGATTATAAGCGACGACTTGAATTATACAGGATATAAAAAGTTTGAAGCTGAAGATAGTTGGGAAAAAGTAAACGAGTTTTTAAATAATGAGTTTTATCCGAAATCATAAACCCGTATGGACTACAAAAGAAATAGATATTTTATATAAGGCTTATTACGATAAGCTAACAATTAAACAAACCGCTGAACTTCTGCCAAACAGAAGTTTTTGCGCTGTTAAAAATAAATTGAAGAAAATAAAATATGGCTAAACCGAAAGAAGAAAATAAAGTCGGAAGACCCGAAAAAATCAACGACGATATACTTGCAAAATTAGAAGCAGCGTTTAAGGTTGGCGCAAACGACACAGAAGCCTGCGAGTATGCAGAAATTGACCCCTCGACATTATATCGTTATCAACAACGAAATGAAGAATTTTGCAATAAAAAAATTATCAAACAAACGCATAACTACAACTTTTGTTTATAAAGGTTAGTTTATGGCTAATATCGAAAATTTAAAACCTTTTGATAGCACCCAAAGCCGAGAAGAAGCCAAGAAGAACGGTCAGAAGGGCGGCATTAAATCAGGCGAAGCTCGTCGAGCAAAAAAGACAATGAAAGAAATGCTCGATTATTTGCTCTCGAAAGAAATCGAAAACAAAAAAGGCGAAAAAGCTACAACGCAGGAAGCTATCTCGGTATCATTAATTAAACAGGCACTAAACGGAAATGTTAAAGCCTATGAAGTTATCAGAGATACAATAGGCGAAAAACCCGAACAAAATATTAAACTTGATTCAACCGAACTTATCGCACCCGTTATAAATGTTCTTCCCGTAAAAGGTAACAATGAACTTTGAGATACCTGAAAAACTTTTATTCCTACTTACCAAAAAAGCCCGTTATAAAGTTGCTTATGGCGGTCGTGGAAGCGGAAAAAGCTGGTCGGTTGCAAGAAGTTTAATTTTATTAGCCTTAAAAGAAAAATCAAGAATACTATGCACAAGGCAATTACAAACATCAATTAAAGATTCAGTTCATAAGTTGCTATGTGATAGTATTGATGCTTTAGGCTTCGGCAAGTATTTTGAAATAACAAGAGATTCAATCCGTTGTTACAACGGCTCTGAATTTATCTTTAAAGGGCTTCAAAATCAAACCAACGAAATTAAATCTATTGAGGGTATTAATTTTTGTTGGGTTGAAGAAGCGCAAAGCGTTAGTAACGATAGTTGGGAAATCTTAATTCCGACTATCCGTAAAGAAGGCTCTGAAATTTGGGTAACATTCAACCCCGATAGGGAAGAAGATGCAACCTATCAACGCTTTATTAAATGTCCTCCTCCCGATTCAATAGTTGAACTTGTTAATTATAATAATAATCCTTGGTTTCCTGATGTTTTACGTCGTGAAATGGATTACGATAAAGAAGTCGACTATGGCAAGTATGAACATATTTGGCTTGGAAAAACCGTAATTGATACCGATGCTCAAATATACCACGGCAAGTTTGAATTAAAAGAATTTGAAACCCCGGAAGATGTTATTTTTTATTATGGAGCTGATTGGGGCTTTGCAAATGACCCCACAGCCGTTATCAGATGCTTTATTAAAGAGCAATGCTTATACATCGATTATGAAACAGGCGGCGTTGGTGTTGAATTTGAAGAATTGCCGCAATTATTCGACGTAATACCCGAAATAAGAAAATGGGAAATTAGAGCAGATAACGCCCGCCCTGAAACAATATCATATATGTTAAGGCAAGGTTTTAAAACTGTTGCTTGCCCCAAATGGAAGGGAAGCGTTGAAGACGGTATCGAATATATAAGAAGTTTTAGAAAAATATATGTTCATACCCGATGCAAGCATACTTACGAAGAATTTAAATTCTATTCATATAAACAGGATAAAAACACAGGCGATATATTGCCAATAGTTTTAGATAAAGATAATCACTATTTAGATGCGCTTAGATATGCGCTCAATCCGTATATTCAAAAGAATGTATCATTATTGGATTACTTTACATAAGGTTATAAATGAAAAAACCAAATTTCAGACTACAAAATATGGCGAAAGTTCAAAAAGAACTAACCGCTCAAAATTCGCTCGATGAAGCGTTGAGATTAACTGATGTCGATATATGGGCGCAAAATCAACCGTCATTGTCGACTTTAGGCGCAATGCAAAATGTTAAATTCGACCTTTTAACACTTCAATATCAGTTGGTAACGTTTATATACAAAACTTACGGCATTTTAGCGAAAGTTGTTGATGTTCCCGTTGATGATGCTTACCGTTACGGCGGCTTTGACATTCAAGCTGAAACCATAGACGATGACGAACTTAAAGAGCTTGAAAGAGCGTTAAAAATCAATGCTGATATAGAAAACCTAAAACAAGCTAGAAAATGGGCAAGACTATTCGGCGGAGCGGCTTTAATTTGCTTAGATGGAGCTGATTTAAAAGAGCCATTGAATTATAACAAGTTGCAAGATAAAGCGGTTTCATTCTTAGCCGTAGATAGATGGCAATTAAACTATTCAGAAGGCAATATCAACAAGCCAAATGGTATATGGTATCTAAGCACGGCTTATGGGCAAGTTGAACAAGAAGCCGGATGTCAAATTGATAAATCAAGAATTAAAATATTGCACGGCAAGCAAGCACCGTTTCAAATAGCGCAAATGGTTAATTTTTGGGGAATATCTGTTTATGAACAGATTTTCCAAGATATGAACCAGCTTTTTAAATCAAGAGATGTACTGTTTGAGTTATTAGACGAAGCTAAAACCGATATATTAAAACTTGAAAGCCTGCAAACCGCATTATCAAACTCTAACGCAATGAACGCACTCCAGAGAATGGTAGATTTCATTGCAAGGAATAAAAACTATAAATCTCAAATAACGCTATCCACAAAAGACGATTACGACCAAAAAACAATGTCGTTTAGCGGAATAGAAGGCATCCTCAAAGAAATCAGGGTTATGATGGCGGGAAGTGCCAACATGCCCGTAAATAAACTTTGGGGCGAAGGTGTAACAGGCTTTGGAAGCGGTGAAGATAGCCTTGAAAATTATAATAGCTTAATCGAAAGTGAAGTAAGAGGAGCTGACCTTGACACTTTATTATGGATATTAAAAATCCGTTGTTATCAGCTCTTTGGGCGTAATGTTGAAGATTTATTCATTGATTGGAAAGAATTAAGAGTTCTATCTTCTATTGATGAACAAAACATTAACGACCATAAATTCGCAAACATTATGCAATTATTCGACAGGCAACTATTGACCCCGCAAGAAACAATGGAAATACTTAAAAAGCAAAACTTATTATTGCACGACACTAAAGCAATAAGAGGTGAGCTTGAAGATATGCCGTTATACAATAAAGAGCAATTTAACGAACAAAGAGATATAACCGTTTCATGAGTACAGTAGCCCTAAAAGATTTTAAACTGTTGGAAAGCTATACGAAGCTAATTGAACGCAAGCTGATTAAAGAGCTTTGGGATATGGTTTATAAGCCGATGTTTAAAATCCTTAAAATGAAAGCGACAAACTCCGACGATATTATATTAGATGCAATTAAAAACAACAAAATCTATTATGACGGAAACGGCTTTAAAGCGGTTAAAAAGTTCTCTAATAGAGTTTCAAAAAAACTTATTGAATTAGGCGCAACCTATAACCGATATGAAAAGAAATATATAATTTCTCTTGATAGATTGCCCGATTACTTGGCTCTTGAAATAACAGAAAGCCTTAAAAGAGCAAGCGAACAATTAAAGCAATTAAACGAGTTTCTTCAATACGTTGAAATGAACACAAACCAAATTGTTGAAGAAATGATATTTGATAATGAAGTAGGCGACATCTTAGACGATACCCAAAAGAAATTAAATATCAATGTCTTAGAGCTTGATATACCGATGGATGAGCGCAAAAGCATTTTAAAAAATGTTAATTCCCGCTTTAAGATGTCCGAAAAGGAAATTGAAGAAAACTACACGGCAAACATCCAAAAATATACTAAAAAATGGATGATTGAAAAAATACCCGAATTTAGGCAAAAGATACAAAAAGCCGTTTTAGAGGGTGCAAGAGAGGATGAAGTTAAAAACCTCTTGATGAAAGAATACGGCATTATGGAGCGTAAAGCTAAATTCTTAGCTCAAAATGAAACCTCAATAATGCTTGCTCAACTAAAAAAAGCTGAATATAGCTCAATGGGTTTTAAAGAATTTGTATGGAATACTATTTTAGATAGCAAAGAACGCCCCGAACACAGAAAACTAAACGGCAAGATATTCCGCTTTGATAATCCGCCCGTAATTGATGAAAGAACAGGCGAAAGGGGTTTGCCCGGTGAAACGTATAATTGCAGATGCGGTCTAACTCCGATACGCAGAGATAGCTTATTTTTTGATAAAGCTGATACTGAACGCTTACAAGCTATGCGAAATTATCAAGATGTTATGAGGTTTGTACCAAATTAATGAAAAAACTTGCGATTTTAGGCAAATTGCCAACGAAATTTAAAGCTCCTTTTGGGAATAAAAGCTACGATATTTGGACTTTTAATTACCATAATGAGCAATTAGAGCATATTGATTTATGGTTTGATATACATTCATACAAGCCAAACCCGATAGCAGATATTAAAAGAGAAAACTTCCCTTTTAAAGAATGCCACGAACTATTAGGCGGTTATTACTTCAATAATTCCGTTTCATATATTCTTATTTACGCATATCTAAAAGGCTATAAACACATTGAACTTTACGGAATGAAATTTGATGCAACGCACGAAACCAAAAGAAACGGCGAATTTCAAAACGTTAGAGAAATAATCTTTTTCTTAAAGGCAAAGGGTATCACGATAACATCACCTTATGACCCCGAAATGACAGCAGGATATAAACCCTATGGAATATAGCAAGGAATTTTAAACAAATGAAAGCACAAAATATATTTTTAGACGAAAACACAGGCGGAAAAGGAAGATACTTTAAAGCTCGGTTTTTACAGCCGGGACTTGTTAAATATTCTTTTGGTGTTTGTCTTCTTGAAAAAGAAACAATAGATAAATTTATATTTGAGTTTGTCGGTTGCCCCGTAATCATAGGACATAATGACGTAACAAACGAAAACAAAGATGGACTTGTTTGCGGAAATATTTGCCATATTTGGTACGACCAGCAAGACGGCTGGTATTGGGGAGACGGCATAATCGACAATCAAGAAGCACTAAACAAGATTGAAGACGGTTTCAATGTTTCTTGCCAATACGAAATAACAGAGTATTCAAATAACACCGAAAAGAAACTCCATAACGGCAACCCCTATGACAAAGTTATTTTAAACGGCAAGCCCGAACATCTTGCAATAGTTGACAAACCACGTTATGAAAACGCAATGATAGCGGTCAATGCTCTTGAAATCACAGAAGAAGACGAAGACAAAGAAGAATCATTACAAGACGGTATTATTCAGGCAATAAACGAAATAAAGGAAAATACAATGTTTAAAAACTTATTTAAAACAAAGGAGAACAAAATGGACAAAGACGAATTAAAAGAGCTTTTCTTGGATTGCTTAATCGAACTCAAAGCAAAAAATGAAGAAGATGAAGCAAAAGAAGAAGACAAAAAGGCTGAAGAAGAAAAAGAAGACAAAGAAGAAAAAGCCGAAAACAAATGCAAAAATGAAGATGTCGATAAAAGAGACATCATTCGCAAAATTGCAGGAATCGCAGGACTTGAAGAAGACGATGAAAAAGTAAAAACTATCATCAAGCTAGCTGAAGAACTTGCTTATGATAAATCAGAAGCAGGAACGGCAGACAACGCTAAAAAAGCAAAATGCGAAGACGAAGAAGACGAAGAAGAAAAGAAAGAAAAAGAAGAAGCTAAAAACAAAGCAAAAAATTCTATTGAAGAATTAAAAGGCTTAATTAGTTCAATCGGAACTACTAAATCCGCTTCAAAATACATGACAAAATCTGATGCAATCGCTTTGGGCGATAAATTGTTTGGTTAATCAATAAATTATAGGAGAAAATAAAATGACTTTAGCATTATTAAATTTAGAAATTACCCCTGAAAGAGGAAATGCGGCTTTGTTGCCTAATCAGCCTATTCTTCAGGGTTGTGTAGTATCAGCAAGCGAAGAAGCTACACTTGTTCCCGGTGATGTTGTTGCTTTAACAACAGGCGGAGTTGACGACACTATCGTTGTTAAAAAAGCCGCTGTAACAGATACCCCGATTGGTGTTGTTGTTGGTAACCCGATTAAAACAGGCTTTAAAGCAGGCGAAAGAGTATCAATATTCCCTGAAGGCTCTTATGTTTATATGACAACAGGAGCGGCTTCAATTACTCGTGGCTCTAAACTTCAATTCAACGCTTCAGGTAATGTTGTTGCAACTACCACAGGCGCAAACGGATATATCGGCGTTGCTTTATCAACACAAGCAACTTCAGGCGGTGTAATTGTAGTTCAAGTTAAACCACAAGCACCGACAGCATAACTTAAATACCTTATAATGCAATATTAACGCCCCAAGTTGAGGGGCGATTTTTATTGCAAAAATTACAGATTTAAAAAATAGGAGAAAATAAAATGGCAGAATTAAAAACTAAAATTTTTGATGCCGAAAATTTCGCAAGAAAAACAAGCGAAAACTTAAAAGCATCAAACGCATTATTCGATGTACCCGCTTCGGGTGTTATTCAAACGGTTGATACTTTAACAACCATAATGGATACAGTATTAAACGCAAAATACTATACTACTCCATTCCCATTAACCGATTACGTTAAAATGGATGTAGGCAGAGGAGCTTATGGAACTTCAATCTTCCAATTTGCAACCGCTTACACAGGCTCAACTTTTGAACAATCAATCATCAACCCCGCTTCAACAGGTATTCACAATAACGCAACTTCTGATATTAGAATAGATGGCATTTCTATTAAAAATAATTTCTTCAGAAATGATTACTCTATCTCTAATGAAGAATTGAGAATGGCGGCGGCTGGTCGTGTATCTTTCGACATCATCGAAGAAAAAGAAAGAGCAAGAAAACAACTTTGGGATTTAGGTATTCAAAAATCTCATTTCTTAGGAGTTGGCGATAACGAAGGTCTTTTGAACTTATCAGGCGTAACCGTTAATACTTCATTACTTCCGACAGCTCCCGCATCTTTAACAGTTGCTCAAATCAAAGAATTTGCGGCAAAAGCAATCGGAACTTACTACACTCAAACAAAAGGCAACTACTTCCCGAATAGATGGTTAATGCCTTCAGCTTCATATATGCAATTAGGTGTTCCTTATGGCGATACTTTCGGTATGCCGACACTTAAAAAAGTTCTTGAAGATGCATTCAAAGAAGCTGGCGCACCTGAAGACTTTAAGATTGTTCATACAATCTATGCTAATGATAAAGCTCTAACAGGATACGGCAGACACGTTCTTTATAACAACAATGAAGAAAACATTGTTCGCTATATTCCGAAAGCGTACACTCCGCATCCTCTATTCCCGATGGGTAGCTTAGATATGATTTCACAAGCAGAAGGACAATTCACAGGCGTTCAAGTTAAGAAACCTGAAACTGTACTTTACATTGATGAACAATCAAACAGCACACCTTCAACATAAGCAATAGTGTGCCGCAATTTGGAAGCGTTGAGCTTTCAAACGAGGTACACAACTTAGATAAAGGAAAATATATGAAATTAATTAACAATTCAAAAAACAGCCTATCGCATGATAAATATAATCTTGCGATAGGTAGTATTGTTGATGTACCTGAAGAAGTTGCTAAATTATGGCTTAATTTTGAAGGTATAACTCAATACTATTCGGCTGATGATATTGAAGCAGAAAAAGAAAAGGCTGTTAAAGCCGCTCTTAAAGAAGTTTCTGAATCTAAACCGAAAACACAAACAAAAGCGAAAACTAAAAAGAAATAAGCAAAGTATAAAAGGGAAATTACAAAATGACAAATATTTTCGATAATGTAACAGTTGAACAATTTAAGGAATATTTTAAGCGTGATTTCCCTTTTTTGCCTATTTATGACGAATTAAAAACCTATTGGGCGGGTGATGTTGTTTATTTTCAAGGCGATTTTTATAAAGCCCTGAAAGATAATACAAAAGATATTGACCCGACTAATGAAGATTATTGGCAAAAGTTCAAGGGCGATATATACAATTACGTTCTTGATGAAGATATAGAAAAAGCGTTTACGCAGGCATACCCAAACGCTAATGTAAATTTCGGTCATACTTGCAATGAAAAAATAAACATATATTTGCATCTTGTTGCTTTTTATCTTGTCTTTGACCTTAAAAATTCGGCTTCGGGTGTTAATTCAAGTTTCACGGGTACATTATCATCTAAGAGTGTTGGCGATGTATCAGAAAGCTATGCTATTCCAAATTGGATGATGCAAGACCCGATGTATTCAATTTTTGCTTCAAACGGCTACGGGCTTAAATATTTAAGTTTAATTGCTCCGTATATGGCACTAACGTTAATGTTTTCAAGAGGTGGCTCAACTATTGGCTAAAAAAGAGATAGAATACGATATTAAAAATCTTGATGAGATAATCAAGGCTTTAAAAAATGATTATACATTGAGAGTTGGTATCATAGGCTCAAAAGCAAAGAATGTAAGCCACAAAGGTTCAACAAAAACAAACGCTGAAATAGGTACATTTCACGAGTTTGGAACTTCTAAAATGCCCCGCCGTTCATTCTTAGAAGACAGCTTAAAATTAAAGCTCAAATTTAATTCTGAAAAACTAAGAGATTTAAAAAAAGTTTTATTTACCCAATTTTTTATTAAAAAAGCTCCTCAAAAATTCCTTCAGGATTTAGGCGCAAAATGCTTAATGATTATTGAAGAAGGCTTTGCAACAAACGGCTTCGGACGTTGGAAACCTTATGCGGCATCTTCCGAAAAGGCTATTGCAAAGAAAAACAAAGTTTTAACTATGGATAAAGCGAAAAACGCTAAACTTCCAACATACAGACGGGCTTCTAATTTCTGGACGTTTAAGAATATCTTAACCGACACAGGAAAATTAAGACATTCAATTATGTTCAAAATAATTAAGAAAAAATAACATAGTGCCGTAGACGGTTTGCGTTGAGCAAAGCGGCGAGGTACACATATAAAGCGACGTAGAAATCTTTGATTTCACAGGAGCAGAATGATTAATTCAGCGAAAAATAATTTAATAAGTAATATAAATTCAAGTCTTCCCAATATGTCTTCTACAATTACAGGGTGGTTTTTAAATATCACCTTTGAAGTTGTTGAAAGAACTCTTGACGGGGCTGATTGGATTGAAACCATAACCCAAACAATCAACACTAAAGGCGTTGTTCAACCGCCAAGAGATAAAGACCTTGCAATTTATCCTGAAGGGGCTTTCGCTTGGGAATGGCTTTTAATTCATTGCTTGCCGGATGTTGATTTAGAAGTAAATCAGTTTATTAAATATGACGGCAAGACATATAAGGTTATGGCTAAAAAAGATTTTAGAAAGTACGGATATATACGCTATACCGTACTTGAAGCATATCAGGCGGCTCAATTATGAATAATTCCACACTTGATATATTAAAAACGATTATTGATAAAGAATTATCAATGCCAAAAGGCAGAGTTTTTGCTTATAACGGCTCTCAAAACTTGCCGCAAGACGGTTTATTATACATTGTTTTAGCGTTTGCAGAACGTACACCTTACGCAAATACAAACAGATATAAACCGACTGAAACAGGGTTAAAAGAAATACAAACCGTGAATGTTGCAGAGGATATTATAATTTCCTTTATTTCAAAAGACACAAGCGCAAGAGATAGAGTTATGGAATTGCCTATGGCTCTAAACAGTACAAATTCTCAATACATTCAAGAAGTAAATCATATATATATTTCAACGATAAACCCAACAAGAGATAACTCATTTTTAGAAGCAAGCGCAATGCTTAACAGATTCGATACTGAAATAAGAGTTATAAGGGCTTACGAAAAAGAACAACCGATTGATTATTACGATAAATTCCCAAATACATCCAAATTTGAACCCGATTACTTAACTGATTAAATATAGGAGATATTTTTAAAATGGCAAATTATCAAATTCCATTGTCCTATGTTGTTAATGTTTCAACAATTCCCGCAAGTCAAGGATTAGAACCGTTACAACTAGGTACAATCTTATTATTAACAGATGATGAAACCGTGCAACCTTTAAGCGGTGATTATCTATTAACAAGGAGCGCAACAAACGCATATAACTATTTCGGAACTGAAAGCGAAACTGCTAAAATGGTTTCAGCGATATTCTCTCAAAATCCGAATATCTTAAACGCTGATGGTTATATTGTTATTGCACCTTATAAAGAAAGCGTTATTCAAACCCCCGCAACAAGCGGAACTTTAACGACTGTTGATTTAACTACTAATCTTGAAGCAATTTTAGCAGTAACAAGCGGTGATTTAAAAGTAACCGTTGACGGAACGGCGCAAACATTAACAGAGCTTGATTTCTCACAAGCAACAACTTTAGAAGATGTTGCAAATATTATTAATGATGAAATCACAGGCGCAACCGTTGAAGCGATTAATGATGCCCTTGTAATTACTTCAAATAGTACAGGCTCAACTTCAACCGTTGCACTTTCAGCCGCAAGCGGAACAGGAACAGACCTATATGGCGCAAGCTACTTAGATGGCGCAAACGCAATCACCGAAGCTGGCTCTGATGCCGTTTATGGAACAGAAACAACCGCACAGGCAATAAACAGATTAAACAATCAAATCTATACAGAAGGTATTTTAAGCACAAGAAACTTATCAAGTGCCGAAGCAATCGCCGCAAGTAACCTTGTTGAAAGTATGCCAAATAATATTCTGTTTATAACGGATATTTCAACAACAACGTTCGCTGAAGGCGGTTTATTCAATTCACTTAAAGAAAACAAAAACACAAGAAAATTATTGTATTTAACAGGTGATACAACGGACGAAATCAAAGCAAATGCGAAACTATTTGCCGCCGCTTTCGCTTCTCGTGGTTTAAGTGTAAATTACGCCGGCTCTAATTCAACTATAACAATGACTTATAAAGACTTAGCAGGCGTTAAAGTTGATACAAACATCGATGAAACCATATTAAACCAATGTGAACAATTCGGTGCTGATGTTTATTGTTCTGTTGAAGGTCTTGCTAAAGTTCTTTCATTCAAACAAGGCGGACTTTATTTCGACCAATTAACAAACCAAATATGGTTAAGAACAACCGTTCAGACAACCGTTGCAAATCTGTTATTTACAACAAGAACAAAAATACCCCAAACAACGCAGGGTGTTAATACAATCGTTAATGCGGTTATAGCAGTATTAAATCAAGGTGTTATAAACGGTATGATTGCACCGGGCGAATGGAACAGCCCCGACACATTCGGCGTTTATGAAGACTTTATGAGAAACATAAGAACACAAGGATATTATGTTTACTTTACGCCGATAGCTGAACAATCGCAGGCAGATAGAGAAGCTCGCAAATGTCCTGTTATTTCAATAGCGGTAAAAGAAGCTGGGGCTATCGAACATGCGAATATTATTATTTACGTTGAAGCTTAATTTTAATATAGGAGATAAAAACAATGGCAGATGCTTATACAAGTGTTGATACCGTGCAAGTTAAAGACTTTCAGGGTGATTTCACACTTTCCGATTTTGCCGATGGTACTGTTGCCGAATTATCCGCACCAAACGAATTATCAACCGTAACGACAGGATATAACGGCAATGGACTTGGCGCACACAATGAGCCGGGAAGACAAAGAACTTTAACTTTAAGATTAGTTAAAGCAAGTTCTGATGATAAAAGAATCAATGAAACTTACGAACTTTGGAAAAACAGAGATTCACGTTTCAAACCTCTTGAAATGAGTTTTACTAAAAATATCACTCATTCAGACGGCAACGTAACCCATGACACAGTTAATTGTTATTTTGGGCTTCCTTCCGCTCCCCCCGTTCAGACACTAGATACAACGGGAAACACAGAGCAGGTTGTAAGTGTTTATACATTTACTTTTGCAAACTATAAAAGGGTTATTTAATGCTTAAATTTCAACTCAAATCAGGAAGAAAATTAGAGCTTGATATAGCACCAATCGACTTAGGATTAAACCTATATCGCTCTATTCTGATTGAATGCAAGGGCGCAGGGCTTGACCTTACGATAGCGGAAGAAGATACCATTTTAAGTGTTCTTATGAAAAACAAAGAAGCGGTTTTAAATGTTCTATCTTCCGAAAACGTACTTGAAGCGGTTAAGGACTGTTGCCAAAAAGTTGTTTACGATAAACAACGCTTTTCAATGGAGTTATTTAATAAGGTCGAAAACAGGAAAGATTTTTTTAGTGTGATGATGTTAGTTGCTCTTGAAAATATCCGCCCTTTTTTCGACGAACCCCATATCATATTAGATGCGCTCCAATCTCAAATAATCAATTAAAACTTCCCGAAATTGAAGTTAATATTGATGAATTTGAAATATGGAAAATGCGCTTATCTAAAAGCGGGTATGGGTCAAGGTTAGAGATAGAACAATTATCAAGTGATAAGTTTATAAACCTTATCCACTATGAAAACTTTTTATCTGATTACAAAGAAGCCGTTAATAATTTAAACAAAGGTCAATAAAAATCTATGGCAGGCGAAGCACAGAATAAACTAGGAGAATTATTTGTCGATTTAGGAGTTGGCGGAGTTGGAAAAACTCTTAAAGCTCTTAATTCCGTTTCAGCTACGTTTTTATTGACTAAAAACACGGCTACTCAAATGATTAAGCCATTAATTGATATTGGCAAACAATCAATGAGTAGTGCTGTTGAAATCGGCAAATTATCGGCTTCTTTTGGAACAAGCCTTCTTGAAGCTCAAAAATTTTCTTCTTATCTAAAAAAGAAAAATTTATCTGAAGGGCTTTTAGGCGATTTACAAAGCATGCAAAACAAATTTACTCAAATTAAAATGGGTTTTGCAGGCGTTGACGGTCAAATGGCAATGTCGATGAACATGCTTGGGCTTGATTGGCAAAAATACGACGGTTCAGCTCAATCAATGCTTCAATATGTTAAAGACGTTAGAAATGCCGTTAAAGGCATGAACGCTAATGAAGCAAGAATGCACCTTCAAAATTTGGGCTTAGGGAATAATGATTGGCTCTATGCTTTTCAAAGAGGTGATTTTAATTTAGATGATGTTGCTGCAATCAGTAATGAAGAAACTCTTGAATTAATTAGATTACAAGAGAAGTTAAGCGCAATGAGCGTAAACGCTGATGTTCTAAAGAAAAAAATTACACTATTAGCAGCAGATAATGAAGTAGTCGACAAAGCAATAAGCAAAACCGATGAAGTTTTAGACCAAGCCGCAAAAGGGCAAATTAGCAACGAAAACAGAGAAATAGCTAAAAAAGCAGGCAAATGGGGCGGTATGGCGGCAGGCGCAAAAGTCGGCGGAATGGTCGGCAGAGTTGGCGGTGGTTGGGGAACACTCGGCGGAGTAGTAGTTGGGAGCGCAGTAGGAGCGGCAGTTGGCGAAAAGAAAATGGATGAGTTTGTTGATAATATCAACAATCGAAAAAATAAGATAAAAGGCACGGCGACAGGCGGGGCGGCATCTATTGATTTAGGTTATAACCCTTTATCCGATTTAACAAGCGCACCAAATCAAAATATTGAAATCAATAATCAATTTAATATATCAGGCGATAACTCAAAAGAAATCGCCAACGAAGTTGCAAGTATTGATAAAGAGCAAATTCAATACAATCAATATCAATCTCACAATATGGCAGGCATATAATGAACAATGCTTTATTTTCAAATTTGAATAAACTATATGGCACTTTGAACAGAACGGAGCTTGCTAATATTGTAATTAAAAATGCGACAGATGCAGGCAACGTTATTGTTAATTTTTTAAGTAACACAGGAATAGCAGGCTTTAAGTTTCATGTTCCGCAAACGGAAGCAATTAAACTTGAAAATGATATAACAGACCACTTTACGGAAACCAATAGCGCAATTCAAGACCATATAGCACAAAAACCGATAACGATAACTTTAACGGGTTTAGTTGGCGATTACTTTTATTCTGTTAATCAAATTGAAGATATGCTTGCCCGTGTAATTCCAACATTAACCCTTGTCAAAGAGTTTTTACCGCAAATATCAGCCGCCGCCGCATTTCTTAAATCAAAAAAAATTAATACTTTTAATTCTTTAAAAAGCAAAATGGCTTCTAAGTATTCAGGAAGCGAAACAGAAGCATTCAAATTAAATGCAAGCACGTCCGTTGCGGCTTCAGATTTTAGTTATATGGATTTATTTTCGCTTTTCCAACAACTTTATAAACTTAAATCAGCTCAAACAAGAGCATATATCTTTTTTGAATGTCTTTGGAAAGCAAGAGGACTTGTAACGGTTGAAACCACTTGGAAAAGATTTAGCAATATGGCTGTTCAATCGATAAGTGCAAGACGTGACAATAACGCAGATATAACGGATTTTTCTGTAACTTTCAAGCAAATCTCAACCGTTTCAACTCTAACAGAAACACTTGACGAATACAAAAACAGAATGGAACAACAAAAAGCCGCTATTGAAGATAAAGGCGAAGATAAAGGCGAAAAAATATCAGTTTTAGAGGGGGTTAATTTTGCATAAATTAAATTCAATATCTAATAGCCCCCGACAAAAAATAACTTTTCCTTTAGAGGACAATTCAAAAGTTGTATTTAACTTTGAATACAAAGCAAATCAAATCGGCTGGTTTTTTAGTTTTACATACAACGATAACACTTATTCAAATTTAAGAGTAACGACATCTTATAACCTTTTAAGGTATTTTAGAACTTGGCTTCCTTTTGGTTTAAGGGTTGATACGGTAGATAGACAAGAGCCAACGGATTTAGACGATTTTTCAAACGGCTACGCTACATTATATATCTTAAATAAAAGCGATATAGAAACAACAGAGGCGAATTATTATGTTAAAACTTCAGCGTAATTATTACGCCGAATTTAGAATAAGGGAACAGGATAAAGAGGGTAATTGGAGCGATTACACATATTTAACAATAAAGTACCCGATAACTCTTAATCTTGATATTCACTTAGGCTCTTATAAATCAGCCAATAGCGGAATGTTTCAGTTTATCAATCTGAACAAACAAACCGCCGCCGCTCTTTGGTTAGATGTTTATAATATCGGCAAAAAAGAAATAATGATTTCGCTTTATGCCGGATATAATAATTCAATGCCCCTTATTTTCTATGGCAGAGTTCAAAACTGTACTTCATACAGAGCCGAAGGCTCAACGGATTGGATGACAGAAATTCAGGCATTCGAGGGCGGAAAATTATTTCAATACGGCTTTATTAATGCGACATTTACAAAATACACAAAGTTTGAAGATGTCCTTGAATTTATGCTTGAAGATGATGCCGATACTAAAATTGGGTGTATTGCTCCCGATATTCCGCCATTACCACGAAATAGAACCTTTATCGGTCAAACAATGGATTTAATCGGCAGAGAATACGGCGGTTATGAAACATTCATTGATAAAGGTAAACTCCATATCTTAGGCGAAAATGATGTTCTTGATGATGAAATGATTGTTGTAACCGACAAATCAGGTTTATTAGGAACACCAAAAAGAGCAAGTAATTTCTTAGAAGTTAATTTAATCTTTGAGCCGCAATTAAAAACAGGGCAAGCAGTTAGTTTGCAATCCGAATCAATGCCCCAATTTAACAAGGCTTATAAGGTTATTGCAATTCACCATACAGGAACAATAAGCGATAGGGTTTCAGGCAACCTTAAAACTGAATTAACACTATCCGCTGAAGGCAGTAAACCATTTAGAAAAGTTGAGCAAGTTGTTCCGCTTACATACAATTCAAAAACAACTAATAATAACACAACCAAATGGGATAAGCCTTTAAAAACAGGGCGACTTTCTGATAAATTCGGAATGAGATATCATCCGATTAAGAAGAAACAAATATTCCATACAGGAATTGATATTGCCGCTCCTTTAAATACTCCAATATACGCACCCGCAAACGGTGTTGTTGCTATTACACCTTTATTTAATGGTGGATATGGAAATTGGGTACAAGTTAATCACGGCAAAATTGATAATAAAGAGGTTGTATCTTCTTACGGACACATGCAAAGTTTCGCAGTAAAAAGAGGTGATACCGTTTATAAAGGTCAAACCATAATCGGCTATGTTGGTTCAACAGGTGTTTATCCTGACGGCAAAAAAAGCTCAACAGGAAATCACTTACATTTTCAAGTAACAGAAAACGGAAAAGCAGTTGACCCCACAAAATATATCGGAAATTATTAATGGCAAATATACAAACAATAGATAAATCAAAAGCAGATTTTAACGACATTATGGAAGTTTCGCAAAACGCCGTAATGTCTAGGCTTAATTGTCATGGTGTAGGAAGAATTATTGAGTTTGATAAAACTACTCAAACCGCAACAATTCAAATGATGCAATTAAAGCAATTTGCAAATGAAATCTATATTCCCGCACCCTTAACCGAAGTACCTTTAATAATTTACGGTAACGAACAATCGGGAATAACGCTCCCTGACCCAACGGGGACAATTTGTTTAATCTTCTTTTTAGATAGAAACATAGATAATTTCATTTTAACAGGTGAAATGTATCAACCCGACACAAGCAGAATGCACGATTATTCAGATTGTATTGCAATTACTACCTTTAAAACGCTTGTAAACCCGATAGAAGATTACGACGAAAACGCTTTAACTTTATATCACAACCGAATTATTGAAGAAATTGCCTACACCGCAATAATTAAAAACTATGCAAATAGTTTATTGTTGCAGGTTTCAGGCAATGATAATGTATCAAAATTCAATATTGCAAGTAAATTTAATATGCAAAATTCCTCTTATTCTCTTTTAACTTTAATTGAGAATTTAATTGACACGATTAAAGATTTAACAGTTAGCACATCAACAGGCGCAGTAATGCAACAAACTAAAGACGATTTAGACGAAGTTAAAGAGCATTTTCAAGGACTTTTAGAATGAGCTTCAGAAACTTAGACGGAAACCACGATTGGACTTTTGGCATAGGAAAGAATAACTATGTTGAGGGCGATTTAGAAATACTATTAAATGCTAAAACAAGAGTTTTATCATTTTTGGGCGATTGCTTTTTTGCACCAAACGAGGGAATCGATTGGTGGAATTTGTTGGAATACAACAAGCAAGCACAAGCCGAAAATGATGTTATGGCGACAGTTGCTCAAACAGAGGGCGTTGTTGAAGTATCTGATACGGATAGCATTTTAAATTCAAGAAGACAATTAAACTTATCTTACGGAATAAAAACCGTAAACGGTAATTCTTATAAACAAAATATAACCCCTATCGTATAAGGAAAAGAAAATGGCAGATAAAAACTATATCGGCGTTAATGGTATTGTAACCCAAGACCTTGAAGACATAAGAGCCGATTTAATCGCTCAATATCAAAGCATATACGGAGCTGATATAAACTTAGAACAAAACAGCCCCGATGGGCAATTTATTAATATATTAGCGCAGGCTAAAAAAGATATATTAGATTTATGCGTTCAATACTACAATAACTGTAATACTGAAACCGTTATCGGTATTCCGCAACAAGTTTTATATCAATTAAACGGCTTGACTATAAAAGCGTATTCTTTTTCTTATGTTCAGGTTAATGTAACTACAACCACAAATGTTAATTTATCAGGGTTAGATGATGATATAGATAACCCCGAAGGCACAGGCTACACCGTTTCTGATTCAAACGGAAACCGTTGGATATTAGCGGAAAGCCAAAACCTAAACGCAGGCACTCACTTATTGAATTTTAGAGCGGCTGAATTAGGAAATGTAACCGCATTACCAAACACTATAACAATTATGGAAACAGTTATCGCAGGCGTTCAAAGCGTAAATAACCCCGCAAATAACTATGAAACAGGCGGAACAGGCGAAACCGAAAGCGAATTTAGACAAAGAAGAAATATTTCAACCTCTATGCCTTCACAGGGTTTTGAAGATGCAACCGAAGCGCAATTATTAACCTTGCCAACGGTAACACAAGCAAAAGTTTATTCTAACCGCACATCTTCAACAGTAAACACTATACCCGCTCATACAGTTTGGGTTATTGTTGAGGGCGGAAATAGCACAGAAATAGGAAATGTAATTTATAATAACATTCCCCCCGGTATTCCGATGAAGGGAAGTTTGACGGCAACAATTACACGTCCGAACGGCACAACTGAAACTGTCAATTACGATACTTCAAGCCCTGTTGATTTATATATTCAAATGAATATTAAACTAATTTCAGGCGCAGTTGATGAAGATTATATCAAACAAGAACTATCAAAAACTACTTTTGAAATCGGACAAAGCGCAGAAAGCGCAAATTTAACGACAATTATTAAAAATATTATAGGCGATGCCGCAACTCCTTATGATGTCGGCGTTTCATTAACAAATAGCGGATATTCTGAAATTGTAACTCCGACAGGATTAAACGAGTTCTTTACAATTACGGAAGAAAATATTGATATAACGGTGGTATCATAATGGCTTATGAAGTTGAAACCGAAAACGTTAAAGATTACTATGCTAATCTTTTAATTTTGCAATACAGAAATAAACCAAAAGCAAGCGCAACAATCAAACTTGGAGCGGGCATATACCTTGCAGACGGTCTTATATTTGAACTTAACGATATTTTAAACCTTGAAACCCAACAAGGCGCACAATTAGATTTAATAGGTCAAATATTAGGCGTTAATAGGCAATTAGCAGGCTTTACAGTTAATACTGATTATTTTACTTTTGAAAAGACAAATGCTTTCGGATATTCAGATGTAAACCAATTATCTCAAGGTTTATGGAAACAATATAGAAATTCAACGGCTTCTGTTTATGCACTTCAAGATTACGAATACCGCTCATTGCTTAAATTCAAAGCCGCATACAATATTAAAGTCGGAAGTTGGGGCGCTTTAGACGATTTATATTATCGCTTTTTTGGCGATGAATTAAACATGATTAACAACAAAAATCTAACAGTAACTTATGAAGTTAGCGAAAATGTATCAGTCGCACTTCAGGCAGCTATATATCTTGGCTATATTAAACCCCCAATGGGAATTGGTTATTCAATCGTAAATAGTTAAGGAGATTTCATAAATGACAGTTCTAACAAGGCAACCGCAGAAAGTGTTTGCCCAAAATGCTAATGCTGATATGTTAGCGGTTTTCGGCTCAATGAAAACAGGAACTCCGCAATATAGTTCAACTTTAGCAACATTACAATCGGCAGATTATCTTCAGGGATGGCAAAACGCAATTTTAGACGATAAAGCCCCTTATTTAGAAGAAATGAACGCCGTACAATACGGTTTAAGCTATCAAATAGCTTATTTATTACAAGAGGGCATTCCCGCTTACGATAGCTCAACAAACTACTCAAATACAAGTATAGTTAAAGTAATCAATAATAACGAGCTTGAACTTTATCACTCCCTTACAAATGATAATCAGGGAAACGCTTTAACAAATACGACTTATTGGACTAGAGTATATTTCACTAATACGGGAAGAATCGGAGAGCCACAATTTACGCTAGATTTTAATAATAAACCCGAAAATTGTGTATGGCTCGAAGGTCAAGCGGTTTCAAGAACGACTTACGCAACTTTATTTTCAATATACGGTACAGATTACGGAAGCGGCGATGGCTCAACAACTTTTAATCTTCCAAACTTTCAAGGAATGACCATTTGGGGCGGAACTTCAGCAGGCTATTTAAGTGCAGGATTACCTAATATTACAGGTAGGTTTGACGGTATAGAAGGTACGGGACATACTTCAGGCTGTTTTTACAAAGGCGCTAAATCAGGGAATCCAGCTGCTGGTGGCGAAGGTGATTATTATGTAAATTTTGATGCAAGCCGTTCAAATTCTATCTATGGCAATTCTTCTACTGTTCAACCCCCCGCAATTAAAGTAAGAGTTTATACGAGGTATCAATAATGACAAAATATTATTATAAATACAATCCTAATACTTTTGAATATTTAGAATCACAAGTCGCTTATCTTGACCCCGAAGAAACTAAAATTCAAGGCAAAAATGTTTATAGTTTACCCGCTTGGGCGACATTCGATAAACCTTTAAAAACCAAAAAAAATGAAGTTAATATTTTTGATATTGACTTAGCAACTTGGAAGATTGAGCATGATTACAGGGGAATGTATCAAGTCAACGAGGATATGCAACCCGAAGAAGTTTTAAACTTTGGCGAACTTCCCGAAGGCTATATCCCGATAACCGAAGCACAGGCAAATAAGATTATTGAAGACCCGCTTTATTATATCATCCAAGACGGCGAATTAATTATAAACCCCGACTATGACGAACAAAAACTTGCTATTGCAAAACAAGATAAATACGATGAAGCTAATTATAAGGCAAACTATTTTCTAGATAGCGAAGCCCTTTTTGAGCTTTACCCTGATTTTCACATTGAAGCAACGAAAGAACATATCAGCATTTTTGCTATTGCCGCAGACGGTATTGAAAGAGGAATAATACCTTATCAAGAGTGGACTTCAAAAGAAGATAATAAAAGACAGTTAAATGCAGAGGAGTGTTTAACAGTTTCTTTTGGTATTGGTGCAATCCAAAATGACGTATGGAACAACCAATATTACGCATACAATACCGCAATAGACGAAGCTCAAACGGTAGCTGATGTTGAAAGGATAGTGATTAATTATGTCATCTAACGAAAATAAACAAGTTTTTAAAACGGATGATATGGGCGCATTCGGCGGCAAAATAACCGTTAATATAAATAACCCAAATGACTATGAAATCACAAGAGCCGAATTTCAATGCGGTTGCTATTATCAATCAGTTGATAACCCCGTATTTCCTTTAGTTTTCAAACCGACTAGAGAAGATACGGCAAAATTTAATAACGTAAATATCTGTTATCTAAGAGTTTACGATTCAAACGGTTTAAGACAAACATGCAAAGGCTCAATGACAATACCAGCGCAAAATGGAGTAATTAAACATGACGGACTTTGTTGCTAATTTTAGCTTAGAAAAAAACGAAATTGAAGCAAATTTTGAGCTGGAAAAACCCGTTGAATTTGACGCTATATTTGAAATAAACCCCGCACCGACTAAGGTTTCAGAGCTTATTAATGACCTTGAATATCAAACCAAAACCGAAGTTGATAATGCAATAGCGGCAGAAAGCGAAATAATTAACACCCGAATTGATAACGAAGTTGAACGGCTAGAAGAAGAAATCAGTCATAGCGTTACAACGGTTGAGGGGAGCGCATTAATTGATGTATCAAGAGATGAGCAAACCGTAACAATTTCATCTAAGACTTTTGTATTTGAACAGGGTATTGCTTCAGATACTTGGGAAATTCAACATAACTTAAATAAATATCCGTCCGTTGAAGTCGTTGATAGCGCAGGGACGATATTTACAGCCAAGATTGACTATATTGATAAAAATAATTGCATTGTTCATATAAACGGCTCTACTAAAGGCACAGCATATCTTAATTAAGGAGTATATATAAATGGCTAAAAAAAATGTATTGGTTGACATCGATTTAAACCAAAATGAATTACAAAATGGAGTTATACAAAATTTAGCAAGCGACCCCGCAAGCGGCTCTAAAGAGGGTCGTTTTTGGATGAATACCACGACTCATAAACCCATGTACTATGACGGGACAGAAAATCAAGAGTTCGGCAGGGTTTATACAGAAGGAAGCGGCATTGATATAACAAGCGACGTTATCAGTATTGATAATTCTGTAACGGGCGCAACAAAATGCAAAATTACATATAATAATCAAGGTCTTGTTACATCAGGGGCTAACCTTGAAGCAAGCGATATTCCGAATTTAACATTATCTAAAATAACCGATGTAACCGCAACGGCAACCGAAGTAAATGTTTTAGACGGAATCACGGCAAGCACCGCCGAATTAAACATTATGGACGGTGTAACCGTAACGGCTAGTGATATTAATTCCGTAACATCAAAAATTGGCTTAACTGATTTATCTATTGATAGCGGCTCAACAAATTATTTAGGCTATGATAACACAACGGGTAAATTCAGCGCAAAAGTTGATACAACCGTAACTGCTAGTTCTACTAACCTTGTAACATCAGGAGCAGTTGAAAGCGCAATCGCAAGCGCAGTAACGGGCGGTATGGTTTATAAAGGTGTATGGACGGCAACAGGGCAAACAGATTATTCTTCTATCACGTTACCTGTTAAAGCTGGCTATATGTATCTTGTTAGCGGCTCAGCAACAATCGGCGGTATTGAATGGAATACAGATGATTATTTAGTAATTAATGCTGACGTACCCGCGGGCGGAACAATAACCGATGTTAAAAAGATTGATAATACAGAAGGCTCAGACATTGTTAGATTAAACGCAACTCAAACATTGACCAATAAAACAATAGATGCTGACGATAACACAATTTCTGATTTAACCGTAAGCAATTTAAAATCAGGTGTTTTACAAACAACGGTAAGAGGAACATCGAGCGCAAGCGATACATCAATCCCCTCTGAAAAAGCGGTTGCAACCGCAATAAGCGGAATGGCTAAGAAAATCACCGCAAACAATACAGCCTTAACAGCTTCAAGCGGTGTTTGTACTTGGTCTATAACAAATAGTTTAGCAACGGCAGATGTAACCGTTCAAATTTTCGAGATTTCAACAGGTGCGCAAGTTATGACCGAAGTTATAACAGGCGCAAGTACAATAACAGTTAAAATTAATTCATCTTCAAATATAGCGGCAAATACTTATAAAGCGGTAATTATAGGTTAAATATGACAGTAGCAAAAATAACAAATGCTCCAACGCAAAAAGAGCTGATTGATAAAACAAACGAAGTTATCGATAACATGATTGTAAACCAATCATCTGATAATAGTTCTTTTGTTATATCAAACGAAACTCTAACACCAACAAGAACGGCGCAAGAATCAATCTCAATCGGATGTAGCCAATATGCAGGGGTTGAGAACAGAGGGTCATATAATATCGCAATAGGTCGTAATGCTTATGTCGAAAGTCCGAGTTCATCATATATAAGCACACATTCAGTTGCAATCGGCGCAAATGCGGATGTAGTTGGCTCTTATTCAATAGGAATAGGTGAAGCAACAACAGGAGCAGACGGGGCGATACAAATCGGCTACGGTACAAATAACACCGCTAATAGCTTGAAAATCGGATTTTATAACAATTCATCAACTCACTATAATTGGCAACTTCTTGACGGTACAACAGGCTTAATTCCAACGGCTAGACTTAGTACGTTTACGGGCGCAGACGGTACAAACGCAGGAACGGCAGGGATAGTGCCAGCTCCAACGGCAACGGATAACGACAAATATTTAAAGGGCGACGGTACATGGGCAACCGTTTCGGGCGGTAGTGCAACGGATGTACAGATTAACGGAACATCGATTACATCGGGCGGAACGGCAAATATTATCACAAATTCTGCTTATAACGCTAGCTCAAATAAAATTGCGACGATGTCGGACTTGCCGAGTACAAGCGGTCTAGCTAATACTGATTTAAGTAATTTGTCAAACACAGGTAACGCTAAATTTCAAGCTCCATTGGTTAGCGGTACAAATATTAAAACGATTAATAGCACAACCCTTTTAGGTAGTGGTGATATTGATACAAAAGAGATATTTGTTGCAACCTACGACGTTACAAGTTTTGCGGATATTGCCGCCGCCGTTAATGACAATAATAAATTTGTAGTTTGCTACTATACTAGCGCCTTTAGAAACCTTGTATTAAGGGGGTATAATTCGGCAAATAACGCTTATGATTTTACTCAAATTGGTGAAGACAATAAAATTTATAAAGCGTCTTGTGCGTTGTCGGGAAGTACAACAGTTTGGAGTCATTCAACATTTGGGGCATTGCAAGCCGCTTCAACCGCCGTAACTCATACCGCAAGTACACAAGTTGGTGATAGCGACACACCCGTTTATATCGCTTCTGACGGAACGGCAACATCAACAGGCAAAAGTATTGCAAACACAAGGTTTGACGGGCAATGGGTACATTCATATAAAACTTTAAGCACAGCTACGGCTATTGGCGATAAAACTTTAGATTTAAACTCATATCTACCAGTAACTAACGGGATTTATGAAGTATTACTGTGGGTTACCTATTATAACAGCAATAGTACAACAGGCGGTTTAAAAATTTGGTCTGATATAATTACAACTCATACAAACGCTTGGATTAATGCAAATTCAAACAGCAGGTCTCAGGTTTGTTATATCACAATGCCCGTTACTCGCTATTTATATACAAATATTTATGGTCATTCAGCAAACGATTCTTATGTTGACGCTTTAGCTTATCGCCGTGTAGGTACAAATACATAAAGGGGGTTTAATGTATTACGCTCATATTAATTCAAAAGATATATTATTAGAAATTGATAGCTCATTGATTACATCCGACGAATACGGCTCAACCGACGTGCAAAACATTGAAGTATCGGAAGAATACTATAATAATGCTCAAACTTACGGTAATAATTACTATATTTACGACAATGGCGAAATTATAGTTAATCCGAATTATGAAAATGAAGAAGCTCAAAAGCGACAGGCTGATTTTGAAACCGAATTTTTCAATACTTCACTTGGCTGGATTCGCAGGCAAGTAAACATGAAAGACGGGGGAACAAAAGACTTTTTAAGTGATTTATTGCCCGCAATTTCAATGGCGCTTAATTCGGGCATTGCAACCCCGATTATCACATACAGAACACCCGATTTTACGCACGATATAACCGATTGGACGATATATCAAGATATTAAACCCGTAACGGCGCAATTTATACAAGAATGTTTTACACAACTTAGCGCAGATTTCGGGGCAATATAGGAGTAAAAGTATGAACATCTTTAAAAAAATCGCATTAATTAACAAAGTTAAAAAAGCAATCAAACAAACTAAAAAAATGCTTGATACAAATAAAGATTTAACAAGCCAAGTAAAAAGAATTATCGGAAATTTAAAAACCGATATTGAAGCATTATTAACCTATTTACCACATTTCAAGCCGATATATAAGGAAATAATCGAAATTGTTAAAGAAGTGTTTTAGCGTTGAATTAATAGGCAATCCTTGTATTATTGTACGTGAAGTCTTGCCCGATGATGATATAGAAACGGTGAAAGAAAAAAACAAAAAACCATTTCAGGCAACAAAGACGGCAATAATAAAAGTTATCTATGGCGATAAAAAATATCTTATATCGAATAATAGCGGATATCAATACGACGGCGCAAGCATACCTTTTAGAATCGGCAAGAGTAATATGAAACTTCTTATTCCGTCGTTGTACCACGACATAATTTGTGAAGATAAGTCTTTAGTTGATTTTGACCGTAAGTTATCAAGTATGATATTTAAAGAACTATTATTACAATGCAAGGTGAACAAATTGACGGCTGAAATAATGTATCAGGCGGTCGAATGCTACCAAAGATTTATGAGAGGGTGGAAATAATGAACATTGAACTAGCAGGAATCTTGTTAACAGTCATAATCCAAGGCTTATATGTCGCCTTTAAATTAGGCAAGTTTGAGGAAAAATTGAACTCCCTTGAAAAAAAGCAAGAAAAACACAATAACTTAGTAGAAAGAATGGTTAGAGTTGAAGATTCTTGCAAATCGGCACACAAAAGGCTTGACAGTATGTAAGCAAAAAAAATAACCGCTAAGGATAAACCCTAGCGGCGTTGTTGTATTGTAATTATAAAGGAGTAAAATGTTTAAATTCTCTAAAAAATCTTTAGATAAAATCAATAATCCGAAAGTACACCCGAAGATTAAACAGCTCCTTTTGGAAGCAATAAAGACCTCGCCCATCGATTTTACGGTTATTGAAACCGTGCGCACTATCGAACTTCAAAAGATTTATTTTAAAGCAAAGACGACTAAAACAATGAAATCAAGGCACATACCGTCTACCAATAAAAGCGGATTATGCGAAGCGGTTGATATTGCACCGTACCCTCTGAATTGGGGTGATAAAAAGCGATTCATTGAGTTGTCAAAACATATTAAAGAAGTCGCTAAAAAATTAAATATAGCGATAACTTGGGGCGGCGATTGGAAATCACTCGTTGATATGCCGCACTATGAACTAAAATGAAAATCCTCTCCCTTGTCCAACAATTTAATTTTTATCAAGCCAAAATAAAAGCTGATACTGAAAAACTAAAATATTACTTGATTATAAACGATAAAAAGGAAACCAACAAAATCATTGATGAAATACTAAAAGCAAAAGATGAAATAAAAAGAATACTCGACATTAAAGTTTAATTTTTTCATATTGTTTTAAGCGTTTGCTTAGAACTCCTCTTATAACTCGTATCAACCCCTTTTGATTAATTCAAGAGGGGTTTTTTGTTGCTAATTTTGAGCATAAGCAAAAAGATTTAAAGCTACTTCTTTATTTAATTGTTCATTGAAACCTTTTACAAATTCCTTTTTGATTTCAAAACCATAGCAACGACGATTTAATTGCTTGCAAGCTAATAAAGTGCTTCCGCTTCCTGCGCATGGGTCAATAACAACATCGCCAATATCCGTAAACAATTCAATTAAACCCTTTAAAACATAAATAGATTTCTGCGTTGGATGAATTTTAGGTGTTACGGTATCTTTATAATACGGTCTGCAATTAAATATCATTTGTTTATTGTTGTTGAATTTTGGCAATTTATCACGATATAAAATAACGGCGTATTCCGTATTACCTACAATGCGCATATTAGCTTTTAAAACTTGTGGCGAATAGTTTTTATAAAACTGAATCGGAATATAATTTTTAAAACCGTGATTTTTAACGATTTCTACAAGATTAAACTGTTGCTCCCATGCACAAAATACAATAATACACCCTGCTTTATTTGTTTCTTTTGGTTCTGGTTTCAAAAGTTTTGAGCAAAAATGAAAAAACTCATTCAAGTTAAAATTTTTGTCTGTATCAAAAAACTGTTTATTTGCCTTTTCGCTTGCACCATTTTTAATATCATTATCTTTATACCAGCAAGCCTGAGAAGCATAAGCATTATTACCGACATTATACGGTATGTCTGCTATTACTAATTGAGCTTTGGGAATATTATATTGTTTTCGGTTTTGAAAACTATCGTTAATTAAATATACTTGCTCTTTGGCAATTAAATCTCTGTCTAATTCCATATTTCCCCCTATAATGTTAATTCTTAAATATTTTTATTCCTTACTTTATGCCCTGCTATAATTCAGCAATAGCTTGAAATAAAATATATTTACTGAAAAAATAAGCAAAAATTCGCACAAAAAATCGCACTCATTGTTGATTTTTGAGTGTAATTATTTTGGCTTTTATTTGGCTCATATTTTTTGTCAAAAGTATCAAAATTATCAAAATTCTCTAAAATCAAAACTTGACCAAAAGTGCTGATTTTAAAGGATTTTGTCAACATTATCAAAAGTATCAAAAATCGCTAAAATGTATTGGGGTGGTAGGGGTCGCAGGTTCAAATCCTGTCGTTCCGAAATCTTAAAACTTAATCCCAGTCTGCCTTTTGCGGAATGGGATTATTTTATTATTCCCCTCAAAAATTTTACTGCCTTTATTTTGCTCATATTTTTTAAATATGCCGTTCAGTTGGTTTGTTGCCGCTATTATCATATCTTGATTGTTTCTAGCGTACACATTGAGCGTTGTTTCTGTTCGAGCATGCCCCACTTGGTTTTGTGCAAACTTAACACTTAAACCGCTTGATAAAACCATATCAATATATGACCCTCTTAAATCGTGAAGCCGTACCCTTTTATTTATGCCGCATAATTTGAGCAAGTTATAAAAACACCGTTTGCGGAAATTTTCGCCCCTTAAATAAGTGCCTGCTTTGCTTGGAAATAATAAAGGATTATCGGGTTTTAATGTCTTTATATGCTCCTGCAAAACCTCTTTTAATTCATCAAATAAAAAGATTTTACGATTCGAGCTTTCTGTTTTTGTTTTATGAATTAATCGGGCTTGGGTAAATTGCTTTGTAATTTCAATATAACCCTGTTCATAGTTAAAATCCTTTTTTTCAAGAGCCATAATTTCGCCCATTCTTGCGCCTGTTCCAATGAATGTAAATAACAAAGGGTAGTATTCTTTATAAGCCTTTTTACACATTTCAAGAACATTTTTAAGCTCCTCAATCGTCAAGTGGTTTATATCCGCTTTTGGCGGTTTCGGTTTTTCAACCTCGTTAAAAATATTTTTTTCAATAAGTTTATGCTTGATTGCGTAATTCGTTGCCGCCCTTGCAAGTTTCAAACAGTGCATTGCAACGTGCGGAGTTGAGTTTTTTTCAAGGTCATAGAAAAAACCTTGTATAGCGATTGAATTAACACTCTCATAGCGGATATTGTCTAACTGTTTAAGGTATTTATTATAATAAATATTGTAGGTGTCATAAGTTGATAGAGCATATTTTATTTTAGCCTTATCAAGAAATAATTTGAAAATCTGTCCGAAAGTTATTGTTTTATCGGCTTTGACCTCTTCATATTTCCATAGCTCTCTTTTAGCTTCTCTTATGGTGTCATAATATCCGCTCGTGTGTTGTTTTCCAAACACATCATAAAAGGTTATCGTATATTTAACCTTTTCGCCTGATTTTGTTTTAATTTTCTTTTTGCTTATGCCTGCCATTTATTCCTCCAAAAGCTCAACAATCAAACCGCGTTTTTTTGCATCTTCAAAAGTTGTTCTTAAATTTTGTCTTAATTCTTCTACGGCTTTATTGAATAATTCTTCTTCTTCCGCAGATTCCAATATTGTTTGTCTAGGTGCAAGAAGCCATTGCATAAACGGCAATTGTTGAATTTTTTTAATTTCCTTTTTTAATTTTCTTGGTATTCGTTTTATGCCTGCCATTTTAATACGCCTTATCAACTAAAATTTTTGCGATTTCTCTTAAAAGCTCTGTGTCGTTCATTTTGTCTATTGCAAATATTTTTTCTGTTTTTTTCTTTGCACGATATTCGATAGCGTCTAAATGTAGTTGCCATTCATCATTTTTGTCCTTATTCAACCATTGCCATATATCGCTAAAAAAATTTTTCATTTTTACACCCCCATAACCCTTAATGCTTCTGATTCTGACACTTTATAACTTCCGATTTTATAAAATGTCAAAATTCCCCTATCTCTTAATTTATAAGGATAAGATTTATCGCATTTATATTTTTTAACAAACTCCCCGATTTTCATAAGGTCATCGGGTAAATTAACTGGTTGCTTCAATGGTATCACATTCGACATCGTGTTAGTCCTTTCTTTACTTTTCTTCATGTAGTTTTTGTTACAATAAAAAACCACCACGAGAATTTTACTCACAATGATTTTCATTAAAATTTTTACTTGAAATTTTAAATGAGCTTTTTCCGCAGAAGCTCATAACTGCCTAATTAGCTATGCCGCAAAAGACGCAACATAGGGTTATTTTAAAACTTCGTTGATTTCTTTAATAATATTTTTCGCTTCTTTAACGGGATAACAATTTGCATTTGCGATTATATCGGCTATATCTCTTGCTAATCTAAGTGTATCTTTCAACACTTCATTTTCCTGTTGCAAGCGGTCTATATATTGATTTTGGGTGAAAATTTTATCAACTAATAATCTTTCAGTATTTGGCAAAACTTTATAATCAACCGTTCCACCACCCTCATCAACTACTTCAATGAAATAGTCGCTTATAATTATTTCTTTTTCTTCACTCATTCTTGCTCACTTTCTTTCTGAATATAACCCAATACAGTATAGATTTTATTTTCATCTTCACCAATTTTAATGCCTTTTAAAATTTCGGGTTTTAATAATGTATTTCTTATTAATTTTTCAAAATAATCTTCTTCCGTTTTCATTCGCTTTCACTTTCGTTATTTAATAACTGTGGATAAAACCTTTCTATATAGGTTTTTCGGGTTTTCCTAGAAAAAATACCGATAATCATAATAAGAAAATCACAAATTATATTAATTGATAATCCAGCTATCCAATGCCATATATTCTCGATACGTTTCATTCGCTTTCACTTTCTTTTATTAATTTTTTAAAACAATTATCAAAAAATATTTGCAACGAAGCTAAATATGGCAACCATAATTCTTTGGGTGTATTTAGTTTTTGATATAAAAGCATTTGCTCAATTGCCATAAATTGATATTGAATCGGTGCTTGTAATTTATCGCACTCTTTTTTTAAATACTCTATTTGTTCTTCTTTTGTTAGTTCCATTATTCGCTTTCCTGTTCAAGCCATTGTTGTTCTAGCCATTGTTTAATTCCGTCTTTACATTCATCGGGGTTGCCTTGACATCTTGCAGGGGCAGTACAACCCTCATTACAACAAAAATCATTAAAGGTCATATCGTAAAACAATTTCGCCATTTCATCAATACTCATAGCTTTTATTTTCTCAAAATTATTCATTTACTTCCTCGATTTCTTGTTCAAGCCATTGCTCATATTCTTTCATTTTTGTTTTTCTATATTCATTTATTGCTTCTTGACTAGGAAATTCAGGTGGTTTACCAGTAGTAATACATATAGGCGGTGTTCCGTTAAACATATCGTGGTTATACATTTCTGCCATAGCTAAAATATTTACTATTGTTTTATTCTTCATTTACTTCCTCGATTTCTAAAAGGTTTAAAATATCACTTGATAGGTAATTAATAGCCACCATTGGATTGTTTTTGCCTATTTCTATCTTGTGATACTTTCCGCACAATTCCACAATCTGCTTTATAAGGCAATCGGTACAGTTTTGGCATAGAGTATGTTCATCAAATTTTAAATCATTACAACACTTGCCTTTGCCGTAGTCATATATAGCAGGGCAATTTTTAACGATATATTTTTTCATCAAACCTCCATATCCAAAACTCTCTCAAGCTCTTTTTTGTCTAGTTCTATTTGTTTTTTGAGCTTTAAAGTGTTATCGTCGTCATAATCGCCATAGTAAACCTTATAGCGATTTAACTTTGCTCTGTCGTCTTTTAACTTATTAACCGTTTGATTATAGGTATTAATCGCGGTTATAATTTGTTGTATTTTCATAATTTCGCTTTTTCCTCTTTATATTTCAAAACCGCCCGTAATGTCTTGCCCTTATTGCCCTCAATACCCAGTTTTGCGTAAATTCTCTGCAAATGAGAGTTTAAAGTCGGCTCTTTGATGTTTAGAGTTTGTAATACCTCGTCTGAATCCTTACCTTTTGCAAATTCTTCTAAAACGTCAATCTCGCGCTTCGTCAGAAGATACACAACGTTTATGTTTAATTCCATACCCCTTAAAACTCCCGTCCTTGTAATCCTTGTTTATATCCGGCTTGCCTAGTGTTCTTACAAGTTCCAACACCGCCGCTCTCATTTGGCAAGGTTGGCTTTCTAAATACACGGGGCAATCCTCACAATTCTTTTGCCTGTAACACTCCACCGCCGCCTTGGTCCATTTCACACACATTGACGGCGTGTATTTACCTAGTTCGTTATACACTTAGTAAACCTCCGCCACTTCCCAATTATCGTAGTGCGAAACGGCTTTAATCCAATTTAAGCCTTGCTCTGCCGACATCGGAACATCAGACGCGCAATTTCTTATCACCTTGCCCGTTAGAGTATCTCGGAAAGCGAAATGCACAAATTTTTTGCCTTGGTAATCTGCCTTGATACACCGCGTCGCCCATTCTTTGATTAGCGCAGGGGGCGGCGGAAAGCTATCTTTATGCTCGGTGCAAAAAATGTTGTAAACTTCTTCATAATCGACCTTGTCCGACTTCGGCAAGGCTCTTTTATAGGTGTCATATTGCGCTTCTTGGTCTTTGATTGCGTGCGGATATAGCGCAACAATGCGGTTTATAAAATCGAATTTATCCACTATTAACCTCTTTCAGACGGTATTTTTCCGTCAATTTGTCTAGTTCTTCCTTAAATACCTTGGCTTTATCGGTTTGTGTCGGGGGTTGCGTCTGTCGTAATTTACGCGTCCGCCAATAAACCTTTAAGCAGGCATAATGACAATCGGGTTGAGTTTCCGAATAAGGCGGAGCTTTCCCCCTTGCAATGTTGAGAGAAAGCTCGTCAATAAGCGCGTTCAACGCTTCTTTTGATAAGATTTCGTTTAAGAGCTTGGAATAGTGCGAATCGGTTAAATGCACATTAACACACTCACCGTAAATCTTTTCTTTTTCTTTTTTATTTTCTTTTTCTTTTAGAGAAGTAGTATCACTACTTAAAAAAGAGTTTAGAACTTCTTTTTTATTAGTGTGTGTATCTATATCCTTATCTGTATCTTTATCTTTATCTACAACTTGACCTACATCTTGACCGTGGTCAAGTTGGTGGTCAACTTGGTGGTCAACTTGACCTAAACTATATTGGTTAGTGCCTTTGGGGTTACGATTACCCCCCCAATTTTTAAACTCTTTAATTTCTAATAGTGATTCTAAGTTATCATCAATTAAAGGGTCGCCTGTCAGAGTTAATTTATTTTCTAAAATCAAATCAATTAAAATCTCTTTCGGGCAATTTAATCTTATAAGAGTATCAAGTTTCCTCTTATCGATAAGGATTTTATAATTCCGTTTGTATTGCATTATTAACCTTTTCTATCTTTAAAATGGTGCTTCCTCTTGTTGCGTTGTTGTATAGCTCTTTTGGCACTTCATACATAAAGGCGTTCCGTATTTCTCATTTGAAAAATCAAAAACCTTTTTACTTATTTCTGCGCCGCATATTGAGCAATTAAATTTTTCCGTATTTTTTATATCCTCTTTGATTCCCTCAACAATCGGCTTAGTAGTAGGCTCTTCAATCGGGGGCAGGTCGTCAAAATCTTGTGTAAAGATTTCAGATAAACTTGCAACGGTTAAAACGGCGTCAATTTGCGCCCTTTTTTTCGCCATTTTTAAAATAGTATTAGCCTTAGAATTAGCGTCAGCATTAACTTCATACTTGTAAAAAGTTCCATTGTTGCTCTTTATTTCCTTTTTCTTTAATAGTTCTTTATCTGCCCCTATCGGCAAATCTTTTTCATAAACAAATTCATAAGCCCATTTTTTCTCTTTGGAATTTGCATGTCCTAAGCCCTCTGTAATTTTCATTGAGCCTTTTAAAAGAGTGCATTTTACCGTATAAGCAAAAAAGCCTAAGTCCTCAAAATTTTCTGTATGCTCAACCAATTCATAGCTTGAAGTTATACCTAATGCCATTAAGATTTTTTCAGCCCCTGGCTTTAATAATGTCGGTTTATCGCCGCAACCTGGTATTTTTCCATAATCGTGGTTTTCGGTTAAAAGGCTTTTAAGTGTACCTTGTAAGGTTTTAACTTTAGTAAGCGTTGTTTGTACCGCTTTTATATCCACTTCATCAATTAAAGATAGCGGATTCATTGTTTCTTTACACATTATCTATGTCCTTTCGTTTTGCAATTCTTAAAACCCGATAAGGACGGGTTAAATAGTATTCATCAATGTTTTTAATATCTTCTTTTAATCTGTCGGTATCAAGTGTACGGCTTGTCTGAACTTTCCACGTAATTTTATAACGGTCTGTCAGTATTCCCATATTTTCACCGATTTTTGCTTTTAATTCGGTTTCAATTTCCTTTATTTCGCCATTGATTTCGTCGCGGTGCATTTTTAATTCCTGCAAATATGCCGCGCGTTCGTTAAACTCTTCCGCTTCAACAATATCCTCTGTATTAGTCGGATATAATTCGGCAAGGGTTTCATCATCATCGGGTAAAATTAAAGGGGGTGTGTCGGTTTGCACCATGTTATAAAAATCTTTGGCGCGCTCTACCATAAGATTAAACAATTCGGGGTCAAACTCAATCGACTTATAATCGAACCTTTGACCGCCGATAAGGCAAGCAATCCAGCCTTTTTTTCGCCCCGTTATGCCTAAATACCACATAACTTGTAAGACGTATTCTTTAGGAATTGCGTTTTGCCATTCGTCTAATTTGTAAGCCGAACACGTTTTACATTCTAATAATTCATCCGACCCCGTAATTAACCTATCAACATGAGCAACCATAAAAGGATAATCGGGGTGTTGATATGCTTTCGGGGCTTTTCGGACGGGTTTATCGGTTCGCTTTGCAAAAGTTTGCGCAACAAATTCCTCTAATTCTGTGCCTAGTTGCACCGCCTCAATGTTTGAGACTGTATTTTCAATACGCCCTGTCTTTTCGCACCATAGCCTATATGGTGTCTTATAACGGCTTTTTCCCATAACCGCCGCTATATCAGAGCCGCCAATATATAAATTACGGTCTCTTGTTACGTCTTGTGTAATATTTAAAACCATAGTATAATTCCTTTAGTAATTCTTAATTCCGATAATGGATAAGTAGAGAGCCTTTTTTTAGGCTCTCTTTTAAATTCCGTCCAGTTCCTCTTTTAATATTGACTTAATGCGGTTATACGTTGTTTTGTTGTTGCATAACTCCATTAGAAGTGCAATCAGTTTGTACTTTGCGTACCCTTTTAAAATCTTTTCCATAATCCTCAAACTCCTCTTTTAGTCTGTAAACCATTGCGCCTGTTATTAAATCAAATTCACGGTAAGCGCGCCCGATATTAAATAACTCTTGCATTTTGTTACCCCCAACAATAACTATCAACTTGTCTTTCTTCTTCCATTAATTGACGCTCCATTGCGACCTCGGAAAAATAAGCGTCCCTGTCTGCGATTTCGTCTTCATCGAGTTGCTCATAATACAATGGGTCTTCCATAGCGCACTCGTAACTGTATTGAGCCTGTTCAAATTCTTTCATAGTATTACCTCTCTATTACGCTAGTGATTTCATCAATAATATGGGGGCTTAATTGCCCTCTGATAATAAAATTTGATTCCAATAAATCTTTATAATACTTTTCTGCTCTTTGTCTTTTGTCCTTTTCGGTTAAAATAAGTCCCTCTGTTGCAACTGTCGCAAAATAGACATACTCTTTAAGCAATTCCATTGTTGCCTTTTGATTACGCGAAACCTCAATCAATTCTTCGGTTAAGACCGAATTTTCAAACGCATTGTAAGGGTCGATGTTGTTATCCAACGTCTGAACGTAATCGGGATTGATAAAATTATCAATCGTTTTTAAAATTCCTTGAATGTGCATAATATAAACTCCTTTCGTTCGTTAGTTTCAAAATAAAAAGGGGTATAAACCCCTATAATCAGACTGTTAGTGAATAAGTAAATCTAATAAAAAGCGGTTGAATGGTTGCAAATATGACATGACGATAATAAAAATGTTCAACCGCATTGAATCAGTTAAAATTAGATAAATTAGAGAAAACTTAATAAAAGGCGACCGCAAGGAAATGAAAAAACGTTTATGTGTTCTTGGTAGATATAACTGTGTTGCGGTCGCGGTGATTAGTATTTAAAGCTCTAATTTCAGCGCTAATATATAAGAAGAAAATATTATGGTACAAATTATATTAACGCTGAATTAGGGTTTTAACTTAACTTAGGATTGTTAGCTTTGATAAACAAGTTTTTGCCCTAAAATAAATCTTTTTTAAATTTTGTGATAAAATAAAAATATGGAAGTAAAATATTTAAAAGAACAAGTAAGATGTCCGAAATGCAATAAAAAAACAAGAAAACTAATTGCATATGAGGGCAATGAAATTTGTTATAATTGCTTTACGCAACTAGCAAATCTTAAATTTCTCAAAGAACACCCCAATTATTCTAAAGATTTAGTTAAAAGAGGTTTATTTGAACCAATTAAAGCACCCGGCAAGTCTATTTACGCAATTAATGGGATAACTTCTATATATAGAAATGGTTGTATAAATTAGGGAGGGTATAAAACCCTCCCAATTTAAACCTTTTAAATTATACTGCTTCCACTCCTGTCGTGTCGGGATTTACTTGCTCCGCAATACCTTTTCGCTCACCGCCATATTTATACAGGTTCCCTTTTGTTAAACTAAGGTGGCTGACTGCCTGTTTGATTTAAAGTTTTCTCTTTTATTCAATTTTAATTATTCTTACTAAGCCCTATTGATTTTGGGGCTTGTTTGAAGTATATTTAAGGTGTTCACTAAAACTATCCGACATTATCGGATGGTTCATAATGAAAAAACATAGATAAAATTTCACGGACTGCTTGAGAAGTATTCCAACGTTTTTCTTTGCAGAAATTCTCAAATAGTTCAAGAAGTTTGTCGTCAATTTTTGATTGTATTAGATTGTTCATTTCCTTGTTCCTATGAATAATCTCTTAACAGTATATATAGTATACCATATAGTATTTGTTGTCAAGCAAAATTATTAAATTGTCTACTAAATACATCAAATAGAGGATATTATGCTTATAATCGAGGCTCTTGCCGCTTTACAATACTTAACAAAAAAACTTATAACATTTTCCGATATGGCTGAGGCGTTGGGTATTAGTAGAGGTGCAATAAGTAACAGGTATCAAAAGGTTAATGGTCGCACTAACACACTAAAACCCGATGAAATAAAACAATTAGAGGTATATTTTAATGTAGAAATTGAGGATTTTGTTAAAAAAAACTCTGAACCTGAAAACACCGCACAACAAACTAAGCAAGACAAAAAAGAACTTGCCACTTTAATTAAACAAACAATTACTGAATTAATACTTGAAAACGGCGGTGATGAACTTTTGAAGAAAATCCTTAAATAAATTTAAGCCTTTTTCTTTGCCATAGGTTATAATTAAAGCATAACCGATTTTAAAAAGTAGTTTTTTCATAGTCATATTATCCTTTCGGATAAATAAAAAATAAAATACGGGAAAAGAAGCAATATGATAAAAATAGTGTTAAAAATAATTAATTTTATAATTACAATAATCACTATATTTTTTGTTTTATTTTGTCTTGATTTAATAAATTATGACAAATTAAATGAGCTTTTACATGTTCCAAAACACATTTCAATAGAAGAACAAGAAAAAGAGAATAAAGGCATAGTTTTTCCTGATGAATATATTGAAAAAACGGGTATTATTATTGGAAAAATCCAATTAAAACAGCTGTATTATAGCCCTTATGAATATAATATTTCGGCATATTACATAGATAAAGAAAAATCCGATTCGCAAGAAAAAATCGTTAAATTTTTAGATGGAATTTTAAAAGATTTTACTGTTTATAATGAAGATGAAATCAACACTATGTATATTTTTTCAGAAAAAAAAGATTTATGGATTTTAAGGGAACTAGAGCAAGGAGAAGAACAGATAAAAGTTGCATTAGAAAGCTATAAGCCTATGGCTAAAATTGAATTTTGCCCCGCTAAAAATTATCTTTTTGCAGATTTTAACAATGGAAGAATGGTATATATAAAAAATGCAATTACAAATTATGAAATGTTGGATATAAAAATGTTTCAATAAGGGTTTATTATGCTTGAAAAAATCGTCTTAGTAATCTTTATAATTCTCGCTTTAATCATCTATGGCAACGGTATGAGTTCGTTTATAGAGTTTATTGGCGATGAAAAGAAAGAAGATAAATAGTATACATTTTGTTTATCATAGTTTTCTATGTCATAGAATTTAATGTTTTCAAGGGTCATGGGGAGTGGTATAATATAAATGACCTAGCCAAATGGTAGTTTCCTGTAACTCGGCTCTGAACGCTTGGAATAACTGAAATTTGGCGCATCGGGTACAAAGTAACTGTCTTTAAAATGGGGTTTTTAGGTTGAGTTTTAATAATTTATGTTGCAATCGAAAGCCGAATCGTATTTTTAAATACGAGTTTTTTAAACCCTCTTATAAATGGCTTGCTTTTTATGAATGCCCGAACTGCGGCAAAAGGTGGTTTGAAATAATAACCGAAAAATCAGATAAGCCAAAAATTTATTACGATAATGCCGCAAATCAACTTTATAAAGAATGGAAAAACCGTTTAAGCAATATTCATCAAGGCACAAAAGCAAATGAACATTTTTATTACGGAACTTTTGTAAAACACGGCAACCATTTTAAAACATATCGCACGAACTTTAATAATCAAAAAGAATTAATCTCTAAACAACGAACTCTAATAAAATCTATATAATTAAACTCTCGACCAAGTTAGTGAATTACAATAATAGTGAACGCCCCTAACAAGGGGTTTTTGTTTTATGAACACAAATTTTTGGCAAAAAATCACAAATTATAAAATGTTTGGCAAAACAATTTTTTCAAAAGAAGAAATCTGCACAGACAAAAATTATGAAGATAACGAGTTAAAGGTTTATATCACAAACGATTATTTTAATGATGAGTTTGATATAGAGAGGAAGAAAGAATAAAGTTATGGCAATACTCCCTTGTAAATTTTTATATGAAAACGCAGAAAAGTATTTTAAAGATGAATTAGATGATAGAACAAAACATAGGTGGGAATGTACGCTAAAAGCCCATAATAAAATGATGAATAATTCAAATGATGACTGGCTTTTATATTTACCGATTATAAGTGCATTTTTTGCGGGGAAAATTTGAAAAACATATAAAAATTATATACGTTTTTTAAAAAAGTATCAAAAATTTCCGAGGTTAGACAAAAATAATATATAAGAAATATATATGACGATAAAATTTGATAAAAGAAATTATAGAAAACATAACGACCGCAACAAAGAATTAATTAATAAATCGCTAAAAGAGTGCGGCGCAGGGCGTTCCATTGTAATTGATAATGAAAATAATATCGTTTGCGGCAATGGAATCTACGAGCAATCGCAAAAATTAGGTCTAAAAACTAAAATTATTGAAACCGACGGCAGCGAATTAGTTGTTGTAAAGCGCACCGATTTAGCAACAAATGACGATAAACGCAAACAATTAGCGGTAATGGATAATTCCACCTCCGACAGTTCCGATTTTGATTTTGAGTTATTAAATGAAGATTTCGAAGCGGAAACTTTATCAGATTGGGGGTTGGATGTTGAACTCTCGATTGAAGATGATAAAGAAATTGTAGAAGATGAAATCCCCGAACAAGTAGAAACAAAATGCAAACGAGGGGATATTTGGCAACTTGGCGAGCATCGTTTGATGTGCGGCGATAGTACAAGCATTGATGATGTTGAAAAATTGATGAGGGGCAACAAAGCGGATATGGTTTTTACTGACCCGCCGTATTCTGTTAATTATACAAAAAAAGCAAAAGAAATTTTAAAATCAAAAAACTATGTCGAAATAAAAAACGACAATATGTCTGTTGAACAAACATCAAAAGAAATATGGCAGCCAGCTTTCCAAAATGCTCAAATCGTTGCAAATGACACTTGTTCAATTTATGCAACAATGCCACAAGGCGGCGACCAGATGATGATGATGATGATGATGATGATGATGATGA
>Ga0265301_10000908_pt1 | contig 40591 bp, 62 predicted proteins | sample AusTroGonzalo_MG_2_FD_193488 | JGI IMG/M metagenome (GOLD analysis project Ga0265301, IMG submission 193488) | Bovine rumen microbial communities from tropical cattle in Woodstock, Queensland, Australia - Gonzalo_04 | ecosystem: Host-associated > Mammals > Digestive system > Stomach > Rumen ...
ATGGCAGGATGCAGTAAAAAACAATATGCAGTTATGATGTCAGCTGGCGAAGAAGGAAAGAAACTCGCTTCTGAAATGGGCAGCATGGAACAAGATAAGTTTGATGAAGCTTTCAGTGAATTACTAGAAAACGGTGCTTATAAACCAGGTGAAGGAGAATCTGAATATAAATCTGATGAAGATGAAGATTACGGAGAATTCGATGAAAATAATGAAGATGATTACGGTGATTTTGATTCTGATGAAATAGATTTGGAAAAAGAACCAAATCCAATGGATGAATTTAGCGGTCCAGATAAAAAAGGTCCTTCATATGCACAGTTAGAAGCAACTGATAACAAAGAAAAAATAATTAATTATATTAAAGAGCATTATTCTTTAGATGAAATTGACCCAGTAACTGGAAAACCATATCCTTTAACTGATTCTGATAGAGAAGACATTGAAGATGAAGTTGGTAAGATGGATGATGATACTTGGGAAAGCATTAAAAACGAAGTAAATGTTAAAGAAGAAAATAAATCATCTGATAAATCATCTGATAATTCAGAATATAGAACACCTGAAGATATGGTAGATGGTGAACTTAGAAAAATAGGATGGACCGATGAACAGATTCAAAAATTAACAAGAAAAGATTATGATTATCTTGCTGAAATGTATAAAAGAATTCTTGGATTAGATTTCACACAAGATGTTCATAATGTGAAGAATACAAAGGAGGATATGCAATGATTACAAAATTATCAAGTGCAAGTAAAGAAATTTTAGCAGAATATGTTCATGCTAATTGTAGAAGAATCAGTGATGATTGTGGACGATTAATGCACTACAATACTGCTCCAATGACAAAAGACCATATTATTGATGTTGTTATTGGTAAATCTCATGAATCAGAAGCTTTAGAATTTATCAATGTTAGACATCCAGAATTATCTGACCCAGAAGAATTATCTGATTCAGAAGAAGTATTATAATTATGAATTTACAAACTCGTTACATTACACCAGATGAATTTTTACAGTATTTTGGAATTGATTTAGGTGCTCAATTAAAAGGTAATGCTAATCCTAGTGATAAAGCCACTGCTTTCTTAATGAGAATTGAAGATAGAATGGAAGCTTTCTTAAATGCTAAATTTTTTAAGTTAGTTACTGATGAATATCCTTGTTTTACAGATTGGCAAAAAGAACAATACAAGAAAGCCTTACTAGAACAAGCGATTTACGTATTTCGTAATGGTGATATCAGTATTGATTCTGGTTATGAACCAGATGAAGGAATAAAAATCAGTCGTCATGCTATTGAAGAATTGTCTATTGCACCAAACGCAATGAATTATCTTAGATTGTGTGGATTGTGGAGCAGACACATTGGTCAATTCAGTTATTTCAGTGATTTATGGTTTGGATTCTAGTATGGGAACAGTAGATTTATTTCATAGTCGTAGAACAATGTTTGCTGAATGTAAATATTGGATTAGAGATGAACGAACATCAATAGGAAATGCTAGTGAATGGATACTAAAAAATACTCCATCTGGTACATTCTGGGCAAGAGAAATTAGTCCACAATATAATCAGCAAAATCAAGTACATAATGTATTTATGTTGGATAAAAACATGATTACACTAGAGTCTGATGATGATTTAAGTGAAATATCCAGGGGTTGTGTCGTGTTGTATAATGGTCATCCATGGATGGTCGATAGTGTTCAAAGACAAATTCACAGAAAAGAGTCTGAATTCAATGTCGACGTGGATTATAAATACATAATTAACATGAGAAGAGGTTAAAATGACTGATTTACAAGAAAAATTGCAGTTTATGTTATTTTATAACTTAGTAATGCAATCACCTGTATTATCTGGTTCTATGCAATCCCATATTCAATTAGGCTATGGAAATGATGGATTTCAGATTGTAATTGATGCTCCGTTCTATGATATGAAAGAATGGCAAAAGAACAAAAAATTAGTATACACTGGTAAAAATATTAATGGTGTAACAGCTTATGCTAACATGGTTAATGAATCAGGTGGTTTTGGAAGACACAATAAATCAGAACACTGGGTTAATAGAGTTATAAATGATTGTTGTAATATATTAGCATCAGAGATAGGAGGAGAAGTAATCAATGAACTTTCGATTTAAAAACTGGTTAACAGAAGTTTTATATGAATTCAAAAACAAGGATTACAAAGAATTGAATTTTGAAATTGTTGAAGAACAAGATTTTTTGAAATTAACACAGTACGAACCAAGTAAAATTTATATTGTGATTAAAGAATTATCTGATAACAAAATGTTTCAGAAAGTTAATATTCAACCTATTCAAATTTTAATTTTGTGTGAAGAAAATTCTCAGATTATGACACAAACTATCTTTAATACAATTGCAACTAACTACAACATGAAAGCATACTTTGAAAATGGAGAATTTGTTAAGTTTATTTTTACAAATCCAGTAGTTGCTAGTAACTTTAATGAAATATCAAGTGGTTATAGAAGTGTTTTGTATATGACTTGTCAGTTGTATATGATGGATAACATACCAGATGTTACAGAAATTGAAGTAAATAGTGAAAGAATAAATGTTTTGAACTTTAATATGAATTATGTTATGACTACTAGCACAAATCAGTTTCCGGTTGCACCTAATCCAGAATACATTGCTCGTTCAGTAAAAACAATTAGTTGTTTGAATATTGGTTTTACTGCTATTTTAGAAAATAACGAATTACTTGCTAGTTTATTAGATATTGTTGATGAACATTCAGATGGAGAAGAAACATTCTTTTTGTCTTTCAAGATAGGTAGTAAAAAAATAACTAAAAAGATGAAATTGAATCAATTAACAATGGCTAGTGCACCAAATGATGTTCCATCATGGCAAATAGGATTTATAAAATGAACAACGATGGTAAAATTTATATTATTATAACCGATGATAGAAATGGCGGAAAAGCACCTGGACTTCAACCGAATGTTATTCAAACAACAAGTAGTTCCGGAAGTTCTAATTCGTCTGGTTCAAACATGGTTTTAAGTTATGCTGCTCATAAGTTTTTTGGCTTAATTGAAAGTGAAGCAAAATCAACAATGTTATTTTCACTACATAATGTTGGAAATTTAACAGGTGACTATATTGAACAAAAGGATATAAATCGAGGATTACAATCACTTAATTTTTTATCTTCAATTGGTACGGCCGCAATAGCTGGTACTACTACATTTGGACCAATAGGAGGTATAATTGCTGCTACTGTTGTTACTGCTTCAAAAATATTTTCGAGTTTAAGAGAAAATCGACTAAATATTATCGAAAACAACAAAGTTAATTACAGTATTGAACAATTAAGAGCTAGAGCCGGCTTAAATGTACTTACAGATGGAAGTAGGGGGACATTAGATTAATATGTTATTCTGTTATATCGAAAATAAAAATAATAATTCTAGTTATCCTGTTGCTGAAGGTGCTGTTTTAAAAGAAAATTTAAATGAAACACTAGACTCTGGTTCAATTATTATTCCGCAATTAAACGAAAAAATTGATATTGAACCTTTTGATATAGTTGTTATTTATTCTGAAGATAGCGCTATATGGAAGAGATTCTGTGTTGATAGATATCAATGCAAACAAACAGCCTTTTTTAGTTCTCCTAAATATGATTATGAAATAACACTATTTAGTGAAACAAAAGTACTTGAAGGTATATTGTTACCTAGTTTGAAAATTACAAAGTTGATAGGTCCTTACAAAAGAGATGTTTTTGTTTACTTGCATGAATACTTAAGACAATACGGTATATACACTGATTCAGATGAAGTAAGCGGTAAAACTGAACCAAGATTTTCATTTGGTCACAATATTTTAGATGAAAATGATACTGTTCAATCTCGATTTGGAAATATAGAATGCCCAGAAATGCAGTGGAATAATCCAAATTTAAGAGAAGTGTTGAATGATTTAATGATGGTTGATGATTGCATACCTGTTGTTCAAAATAATGTTATAAATTTTATTGACCTTAGTGAGTCTCTTGATGAAATTAGTGATGAGAAAAAAGAATGGATTAATTATATAATTGAATCACAATCTTCTGACGATTATGTTAGTGAATTAAAGATGAATTTAGTTAATGCAGTAAATAATGATGAAGGAACAGGTCCATATAATGAACCATATTCAGAAAATTTACCAGAAGATGTAACAGTTGTTTCAGAATATATTGGTTTTAGAAATAGTTCAACCTATTTAGTTACAACTGAAAATATGAGACTAGAAACAACTTATCCAATATGGAATTTACTTTATTGTGCATTAGTATTACCGGTCATGGCAAGGACTATACCAGTTGATGAAAATGGTGATTTCTATTATGATGAAGATACACAAGAAGTAATTACTGTTGATGAATGTATTCAAACAGAATTTGTATTAAAATCATCTGATAAAAATTTTATTTTAGAAAAAGGTATCTGGGAAACAAAAAATGTTTATTATGCTGGTAATAATGACACAGTAGGTCTTTCAGATGAGTATCAGAATACATGTTTGTATTACACAAGAGGTTCAAACATAATTGAAAATTTTAATAGAAAACAGGAAGGATACACTGGATTCATTCCAGACAATGTTTCTGTTTATGAATTAATGATAGGTAAAAGTGATGATAACGAAGATATCAGAAATCAGTGGAAAAATGCATTTTTAGCTGAAGTTAAAAAAAGACATCCTGAGTATTATGATTTTATATTTTCATACACTTACGTAGGACCTATTTTACCATGGAGCAATCAAAACATAGATGATTATGATACGAGCAAATATAATAGAGCAAAATTTGTTGTTGTATATCAAGCACAGGACAATCTAACATTTAAAGCAAGTAAATCAACTTTACCTAGTAATAAAAGAGAAGTTACTGACAATCAAACAAATTCTTACATAGATGTCAATAAAGTAGGTTTGTTGGAATATTTAAAAGCAAATAGATTAGGAAATAAAGTGGATTTAATTACAGGAACTTGTAATTCTATTTCAAATGTTCCATCTTTAGCGGAAAAAATAAACAATAAGATAGTATTTTCTACAGAAATATCTGTTTATAACAACCACATTTCATACACTTGTCAAAGTGTTGCTGGTTATGTCTTAAAAGATTATTTTACAGGAGTTAAAGCAAAATTAAGAAGTTGGAAGATAGTTGATGGAAGTGAAGCATTCTTAAGAGCTGATTTAATAAAATACTATATTAATCCAGAACAGATGGAAACAATTTCAAATGATAGAAGAATTATCCCTGTGTATGATAGTGTTGAAAAATATCTAGAACACTTTAAGTACTGTTGTATCTATTTTAATAGTATAGAAGGAAACATTCCTAGTCCTGCACAAATTACATATAATGATGTTCAATGTGGAATAAACAGATATTTAGTTGAATTTAATAAGAGAAGAGTTGGAAATTCTGCTTGTTTTACAATTAAGATGCAAGACAATGCAATTCTTGGAAAATATGTGTATAGTAAAGATGACAATGAAATGGGAATGCAACAAAAAGATTGTTTTTATACAGATTCATTTGGTGAAAATGAAGGTGGCTTCATATATTTCTTTGAAACTCTCGACCCTTTAGTTCCTGGATTATCAGATGAGATAGAAGATTACTGGATAGAGTATCCAGATAGTGTTAACAATTCCAAGTATACAAGGTCTGCTTGTCTTAGACCTGGAATTAATTCTGCTCAAGTATCAGATATTGTAGCTAAAATACCTTTTACATTTAAAAAAGATAGCCAAGAAATCACACAAATTACTATTCAGTTCGAAATAAATAATTCTGCAAATGATATTTTTATAGGAAAAAAATAATTTTTAATATATAATAATTACGAGGTAACAAAATATGGCTAAAGTAGTACTAGAATTAGAAAGACAACCTAAAGAGAATGATATTCTTGTGTATCATGATGGTAAATTTAAACCAGTTCAAAGTGATGTATTCTATGGTAATACATTAGAAAAAATAAAAAACTTAGAAAATGATTTAAGTTTGTGTATTACAAAAATAAATGATATGCAAGTTGAAATTAAAATGCTTAAAGGAGAAGAATAATGAAAAAAATAAAATATGTACTTTTAAGTTTATTGTTTGCTGGTGGAATTTCATTAGGTATATGCTATATAGTTATGCCTGAAAATACTAAAGCAGCAATGGATGTTGTTATCGGTTATTTAAACACTCCACTTGGTATTGCTGGTGGAACTATTGCTACAGCTGGCGGAATTGGCTATTTAATTTTAAAATATGTTGTTTTAGTTGCTCAAATTAAACACAAAAATGAAATCGAACAAGCAAAATTATATTTGACTGATAAAGTCAGTGAAGTTGATAAATTTTGTAATGTAATTGATAAAGAATTTAATGATGTTAAAGAAAACATGGAAAATGTTATCAAAGAATGCATAAATGCTTATGAGAATAAGGTAAAGTCCATGAATACGAAATTTGATTGCTTAGTTAGTAACTTATTTAATGTATTACAAAATGACCCAAGCGCAAAGGTTAGAGCTGCTGTTGAAGAATTTAAAGTTAAGTATGATGAAATCAAAGTTAAATCTGATATTTCAATTGGTAATGTTAATGATGAAATTAAAGCATATGAAGAAAAAAGAATGGCTGAAATTGAAGCAATTAAAGCTGATATGAATGCACTATATGATAAACTAAAGGAACTTGGTTATGAAAGAAAAGAAGAAATTAACAACAACACAGAAGAAGAATAGATACCGCGCTTTATCTTATTTATATCATGGAGCTGAATATGTTTCTATTTTGTCACCTTATATTATTTTAGGTGGTGTAAACTTTGATAAATGGTTTGTAAACAATCCAGAAAGTTGGAAAATTGGTTTAGGCGGAGCACTTGCATTAGCTATTCTTGGTATAGCAACATTCTTAGTTAGTAAGAAGAAAGAAGACTCTAAAGTAACTGATGGCTATATATCATTAATTCTTGGTTGGTTTGCTGTCGCATTTATTTTCTTGCTATTAGGTAGCATTATGGACCAAATCGCGGAAATTATGTTCTATGGTGGAATCGGATTACTTGGTGGTTTTGGTCTTGATATGGTGTCTAAATCATATAAGAAAAAAGCAGACTTATATAAAGAAGTTATTGCTAAAGTTAATAAAGAAACTCTTGAAGATGAAGTTCGAAAAGAAGTTGAAGCTGAAATGGAAGAAGCGAGAAGAAGGGCTGTTGATTAATAATGTTCAAAAAATATAAAACAATGAACCATGATGAGAAAAAATGGTTCCTCATTAAATTTATAGGTGGATTAGTATTTTTATTAGCTGGAGGCATATTCGGGATTGTGTCTTTAGCAATGAATGGTTGGAGTTTTATTGATTTTATTACAGACCCAACAACCGATTTAATATTTTTATGTTTAATTGCGGTAGGAATAATTATGTTAAGTACTTCTGAGGTAAAATAAAATGGAAGAAAAAGAAATTAAAAAACCAGAAGAACAACAAAATGCTTCAAAAGAACAACAAACTCCTTCAACATTTTGGTTTAAAGCAAAACAAGCATTAAACAAAGCACAAACTTCTAGATATATTGGATTACTTGGTGTTTTAGTAGCAACTGTTGTAATTTCTTTATATTCAGTTGGATGGGACCCAAATAAAATTGGTTGGAGTGTTTTCATTGCTAATGTTGCTTTACTTTTATTCTTAGGTATTTATGGTTTATTTTTTGGCGAAGGAGAAGGAACTAATTTCTTTAAAAAATCAATAACTGGAGCATATCAAGCTACTAGAGATTTATTTTTAAAAGTAGTTGATTTAATTCAAAAGAAAAATTATACAGATGCATTACCTGATTATATTGTGTGGAGATATGAACAAGATTATAAAAATACTTGCAAAATGAAAATGCTTTCTGTTAGATTATTTGACCACACAGTATTAGATTTAAGTGATGAACAAATTGAAGAATTAAGACATCATCCAATTAAAATTAATGATAACAAATATTATTCAATGATTAGTCAAAAACAATATGAAGTTATTCAACAAATAAAAAACGGTGAAGTATTTGTCGATTATATTGATGATTATAATTTCTTCTTAAATGATGAAAGTACTGATGGTGAACAACAAGCTACTCGTGTTAAAAATACTAATAAAAGAAAAGAAAAAATAACATGGAAACAAAGATTGTCTCGTATTCTTATGATTGTTGTTGTGGCTTTAATTGTTGCTGGCTTTATTAAAGAAATGCATGGTGGTGGTACTGAAGAAGCGCATCAAGAAGCAATTAGAAATTTAATTTCTAGATTATCAACATTAGTTGTTTCTATTGCTAGTGGTATTAATACTGCTAGATTATTAAATTTAGAAGATATTTTTGTTTTAAAATTTAAAACTTCTTATAATTCAGTTTTCTTAACTTGTATGGAGAATGGTTCATTTGCTCCAATGAATGTAGATGAAAAGGCTAAGAAAGATTATGAAGAATATGAAAAGAAAGAAAAAGAAGCAGCTGCTAAGGTTATCATTCCAGAAGTAATCGATGATTTACCTGAATTAGAAAATAAGAGCAACCAGATTGAGATGGTAAAATAATGGCTACATGGTTAATATATTTACTATCTATATTAGGTACCATATTCATTGGATTTCCAATAGGATACATAATTGTGTTTATGGTAATGGCTGTTATTCTACGAAATGAGGATTAAAGTTATATTTAAAATAAGAAAAAAATAATTTATAATAATAGTGAGGTAATAGATATGTACTTATATTTCAATGATAGAGGCGAATTAAAAGAAATTGTCAACGATAAAGCATTACGACAAGGTTCACAAGATTATAATTATATTTATGTTTTTGTAGAAGGTGTTAATTTACACACTAAAGATATTAGTTTTAGATATCAACTAGAAAGTGCTATTGATGAAAATTTTGTTTTACCAGAAGCTTGGTTAGAACCAGAAGATATTGTTGATAACATTGAAATACCATATGATGAAAAAAGAGATTTAAAATACTTTAAATATTACACACCTTATACATTTGCTAGAATTCCAACTAGTTTTGATGTTGGTGGTGTTTTATATAGTGTTTTATCTAAAGCTGGTTCAGTCTATCTTACAGTTTATTTAAATAGTGATGATGTTAATGCTTTAGGATTAATTACATTTAATGTTGAAAAAAGCGCTAATGGTTCATTAGAAATTCAATCAGAAGAATATATTAGTTTAGCACAATTTAATTATTTGAAAGAATTGATTGCTAGAAAAGAATTAAATCCATATGCCAATAATTTATTTACTGTTTTAGATGATATAAGTACCGCTGATTTAGACATTTATTCTGTTGGTAAATTATTTTATGATAAGGTCACTAATGCTTTTTATGAAAAAACAGAAGATGGATATGCTTATATTGGTGTACAAGACATAGCAATATTAGATACTGAATTTGACTCAACGATAGAAGGTTATCAATATGTTTATTTTTCTGAACTAGATATTGCTAAATTAAAAACAGCACCTAAAATTCTAGTCATAAGTGATGGTTTAAATTCATTTGTGTTTGGTTCTACTCGTAATCCAGCTTCAGCATCAGGTGGAAGGTCATATAGATGCACAACTGAATTTATTGGTCAAAATACATATGAAACTGGAAACGTTTATACAGTTAAATATATTCTGTTATCAATACCTTATGTTACAGTTAGTGAAACAGTTGGTACTTTTACAATACATAATGATAACATTCCTTCATTAGAATTAATAGAAGAAAGTTGCTTGAGAAGACAAGAATTGAATGTAAGCGGTAAAACTATCGCAGATTTATACAATGCTTTAATCGTTAAAGATAGAGTAATGCAAATTAGATTAAATGGTATTACAAATGCTGCTGGATATATTGGTTTTATTTCTTATGATTCAAACAGTGATAAATATTATCTTGAGTTAGAAAAATATGCAGCTTCTATTCGTTCTGCACAAGATAGATGGGTTGCTACTGCTATTGATGGTGATTTATTAGTAGAAGATGTTTTACAAATTGATAATGAATATTATGTTCCATATCTCAAAGAACAATTTATTGAATTTGATGACAATACTACACTACAAGATTTAGATAATAAAGTTGGTAATAGACCATTATTTGCTTGGTTACGTTATATGGGCGGAGTTGAAAATATTGATGAAGGATATTTCTTAACCAAGTTAGCAGTAAGTGGCAACAACATTGCTTTTGAAATGGAAAAATTAGTTGCTGGTATTGCTAGTTCAAGTAATAGATACGCAGGTTCAACATCAGGAACAACAAAATTAATCGATATTCTTAATATAGAATCAAACTATTATCATCCATATGTACTTGCTGAATACATTTATACTAAATCACAAACTTATACAAGAACTGAAATTGACGAAATTATTCAACAAACAGTTTCATCTAGTATTTCTTATCAAGGGACTGTTGCTAATTATGCAGCTCTAGCAAGTATTCAAAACCCAGTTAATGGGGGCATTTATATTACAGAAGATACTGGAAATGCTTATATTTATAGCGCAACAACAAGTACATTTGATTTGTTTTCATTTTCAGTTGATACTAGTACATTAATGGCACTTTCTGGTGACCAAACTGCTAATGGTAAAAAAACATTTAACGATGAAGCAACTTTTAATGATGGTGTTTGTTTTAATAATTCAACTTATGGAATGCAATTAAACATTATAAATAGCGTAAATTCATTTATAGCTGAAATAACAGATGGAAATACTTCAACAAGAATTATTTTTGGACTAACATTTATTGCGATACCAGCGGATATACTTCCAGATGGAAATCACTGTAATTTAGGTGGAAATGGTGCTAATTGGGAACATGTATATGTAGAAAATGTTACTGACGGAACTAATTCTACAACACCAGCACAAATTAAACAGTTAACAACAACTAATTTAAGTATTAACTGGTCAACATCATTACCTGATTCAGCACAACCACTAGAATCATTTGAAAATATTAGTGTTGAAGATTATGCTAAATTAACTGCATATCCTAAATTAAGCTCAATTACCATTGTAAATGCATTAGCATCTGTACCAGAAAAATGCTTTAAATATAAAGAAACAATTTTTGGCACTGGTTCAACAACTTTCTTAGTTTACGAATATTGTGATAATGATAACATTTATAAGATAACAATTGCAACCGCTGAGACTCCACAAACAGGAGCCGACCCAATTCATCAATCTACAATCAGTTGGAGTTCATTATCTAATATTGTTGAAGTTACTTCAACACCACTTGATTCTGACCAAATGACTAAACTTTCTTCAACTCCAAATGCTATTATGATTTGGAATGATGTTACTTTCTATAAGGAAGAACAAACATCTTCTTTCATTAGATTTGTTTGTGATTTAAATAGATATACAGATAACATGGGTCAACAACACAATAATTTAGTAGTTGTTTACTTAGATATTAGTACTGGTATTTTAACAACAAATGCATTACCAGAAAGTATATTTGTCAATAAAACATCATTATCAGTTGATGGTAATTCAACATTTAAAGATGTAATTGATTATGTAAAAACAAATGGAGCAATCACTAAAAATGAAACATTAGAAATATCATATTCAGTTATATGTAATATTGATACATTAGGTGGTTTTGATACCAATGAATTATGCATGATTTATATTCATGCTATAAGAAGCAATCCTACTGATGTTTGGACATATGATGTTATAAATGTAAGTAGTTTAGATAATGGAACACTTAGATGCATTGACCCTGTTTCAATTCAAGGTAATCCTATTACAAGTTCTAATATTGCTTCTAGAAATTATACTGCACAAACAATATTAAAGTATGTTGCTAGAAAAGCAGAAAATATTGCTTCTTTAGCCCCATACAATGCTATTAATACGGTACAAATTGCAACAGGATTTTATAAAACAACAATTACACTAGCAAGTGGAATTCCATCTCGATATTCTAATGGTAATATTTTAGTTAAAACAAGTACTGGAAATTATCCAGCAATTAAGAGAGACTCTACAACATTAATTATTTTTAATGATAGTAGTTCAATTGGTAGTGTTAATGGAATCGATGTTTATTATTAGTTATTCCAAGGAGGTTTATTAATATGAATGGAATGAATTTTAAACCCTTTATTTCAAAGTTATTAAATTCATTAAGCGACGAACAATTAGGAAACTTCGCTAAACTTATTGATAGTTATAGCGGAAGCTTCACAAATCGTTCTTTAATTGATGCTAATAATTTATTAACTACAAACGATAAAGGCATTGGATTGTTCACTATTCAGTTGGATAGAGAAACAATCAGAACTGGTTACTTAGTTTATAACGATGATTATTGTGTATTATTAAGTTATGTAAGTAACAGTGAAAGAGTCATGGAATATGAAATTGATATGACTCACAAAACTTACAAGGCTGTTAAAGAATTTTTAACAACTGATTATTTACGACATGAAGTTGCTGTTAAAGCTATTAATGTAGGAGAAGCAGTTACTGTTCAAGCAGATGATATTGAAAGTCCTGAAGTTCCTTTTGGACATGTAATTATGGCTGATGGCGATGGAGGAGCAGAATGGACAGATATTAATCTCGTTGGCGGTACTGGTGAACATGCTGTTAGACAGTATCCAGTTGTTGATTTAGAAAGCTTTCAATTTTCAAATCCAAATAGTTCTCACAATGATGATTTTGTAGGTATTGATGCTGCTGGTGAATATTCTTCTATGTTTGGTGGTAAATCAAGAGCTACAGGAAAAAGAGCACATGCTGAAGGTACTCAGACAATTGCTGAAGGTAATTATTCGCATACAGAAGGTAATAATACAACTACGACTCCTGTTGCTCATAATGGACATGCTGAGGGCTTACAAACTACAGTAAGTGGTAGTAGTGCACATGCTGAAGGTAAAGAGACTGTTGCTAGTGGTTCGTTCTCTCACGCAGAAGGATGGCAAAGTGTTGCTAGTGGAGGAGATGCTCACGCTGAAGGCTATCAAACTACCGCAAGTGGTGATGCGTCTCATAGTGAAGGCGCTTATAGTAAAGCAGCCGGTGAGGCATCTCATAGTGAAGGTGTCAATAACTATGTTGGTGTAAAACAAAATAGTCAACCAGGTACAGGTGGAGGAACATCTCCATCTAATCCAGGTACAACTCCAAATGCAGGAGATGGTGCTCACGCTGAAGGTAGAGATAATTACTGTTATGGGCATTCAGCACACGTTGAAGGTGTACAAAATGTTGTTAATGGAACAGGTGCTCACGCAGAGGGCTTAAAATCTACTGCTACAGGAAACTACTCTCACGCAGAAGGTAGCGAGACAGTAAGTGATGGCTTATATGCTCATGCTGAAGGTTATAAATCATCTGCATCTGCTAATTATGCTCATGCTGAAGGAAATAGTACTAAAGCCACAGGAAATCAATCGCATGCTGAAGGAAATAATACAACTGCTAGTGGTAGTGTATCGCATGCAGAAGGAACATCTTGTAAAGCAGAAGGAGCTTATTCTCACTCAGGTGGCAGAAGTTCTACAGTGACAAGTGCATCAGAAGGTGGTTTTGCTCACGGTCGTGAAATCTATTTAAATCAACCATATCAAACAGGCTTTGGTCAATTCAACGAAGTAGATGCAGCTGCTAAATTTATGGTTGGTGACGGAACTGCTGACAGTGCTAGAAAAAATGCATTCTCGGTTAGAAAAAATGCTACCAGTGGAGAATATTCTATTAAAGTAGGTTCTGTTGAAATCACTGAAAGTCAATTAACTGCTTTATTGTCATTATTAAATTAGTTATCAGTTTAGATAACATTAATACATAGGATAATAATTATATTATTATCCTTTTTTATATTTCATGCATGTTTTACTTAAGGGTTTTAATGGTTTTCTTGGTTTTCATGAAACTATTATCATATATATGTATACGATTTTATCGAAATTAATAAAAACCATTAAAACCCTTAACTGATATTTTATAATTATTTAATTTTTTATATGGTTTCAAAAATATTTTATAAAAAATATCAAAAAACTATTTTATTTTTATTTTATTTATTATATAATAATTACAAGAAAGGTAGGAAACTACGATGGAAATTAAAGAATTTATCAGCAAAATTGCTGGCTCATGGGGCTATAAAATTATAGATACCTGTGATGATGAAGGAGATTACACAATATGTGTATTTAATAGAGCTGGCTCCTTCTTAATGTCATTTAGAGTAGATAAGTATGTTACGATTGCATATTCATTTGATGCCTCTAAATGCACATTACTTGAATTAAGACATTTTACAGAGAAGATTCATGAGGTATTAAGCAATGCCTAGAAACACTTATTATCGCGGTAGATTCATGATAGCGATATATAATTTAATTACAGAAGGAGAAACCCTTCTTGCTCTATGCGATAACCCTAGAGAATTTGCTATGTTCATGAAAATAACAGAAAATGATGCTTGGGTAATACTTAGCAACTTATTCTCACGTAAAACAAAATTTGTGAAGATAAGCGGAAAACTGAGAACTGTAGAATTTATAGAGGTAGAGAAATGAAAGACGTTAATTTTAAATTAGTTTTTTGTGCATCTAAACCACCTAAGATAACTGAAAAGGATATAGGTATTTTTAGAAGAATGAAAATGCCTAAATATATAATGTTAAAAGGTAGTAGGCAGCAAAAAATTATTGGTATTAACCGTAGAGAGGAGATAAAGAAATGAAATACATTAGAACGAAAGATGGAGTTTATGAAATAGAAAGCTATTATGAACCAAGAGATTACTATTGGGTAAAGCAAGATTGCGACCAACCTATTGGTAGTGATGAAATCATCAAACAAGCCGACAATATTGAAGAATTGTGTGATGAGTTTATAGTTGTAGAGAACGATTATCAAGTTGCACCTTACGGAATAAACACAAAAGACTTAAACTTAAAATTGTTCGTAAAAAACAACTATGATTATTGCAAAATCTTTGGTGCTATTTGGACAGATAGAGGTTTAATCTATGTTGCAAAAATGAACGATAAAGGAGAATTAGAATTGTTATGAGATTAACGAAGAAAATGCCACAAAATGAATATGATATAGAACTTGACAAAGTAAGAATTAGAGAAGATGTTTTAATGAAACTTGGTCAATTAGAAGATATTGAAGAAGAACTTGGAATTGACTTAATCACATTGTTAAAAGTTTGGGATGCAGTTTTGCAAAAAGAATATCTTTGGACTAAATATGACAATGAGTTAGATGAAACCAATGATATAGAAATTGGAGATGAAATGAACGGGTTGTTATATATTTATTTCTATTGGAGTGGTGGTAAACATTTGGTTTTATACCTTAAAGACTACGGTAAGACATGGGCATTAACTAAGGAGGAATTGTTATGAAAAAGAAGATTAAAGATTTAACTGATGAAGAATGCCAAAAGATTTGCGATAAATACCATAATTGTGATATATGTCCTTTATATGGAATAGCTGCTTGTTTAACAATCGGTATTCATATTCCGTTAAAGTTTGTTTCAGCAGAAGATTTAGAAAGAGAGGTAGAAGTAGATGAGTAAAGAATTAGAGGCACTTGAAAGAATTAAAGACACTATTAAACATCTTGATTATGGTTTTATTGATAAGGAAGATAGCGAAGATTTCAAACTCATTGAAACTGCACTTAAAAGGTTGGAAAAAATTGATAGCGAAATTGATGTGAATGAAACTGACTTTAAAAATACAGTTGCTTTATATGAATATTTTAAATATAACAAAGTTTCTATTAGTCAGTTAGAAGATATGATTAAGAAACTCAAAGCATTAGAGATTATTAAAGAAAATCTAAATATTGATGAAATATTACTTGCTGTTAAAGGCGTTTGTAAAGCAAGCGATTATGATTTAGTGAAAGAGGTGTTGTTATGAAAGTAATGAATATGACATTAAAACAAGTAAAAGAATTTTATAATAGCGATAAGTGTGATTGTCATTGTTCTAAAAACAACTATTGTCCTTTACACACAGGTAATTGTTGCTTATGTGATATTGTTGGTTTCAAAACTGATAACAATATAAAAGAATTATATAAAACACAATTAGGCATTGAGTTTGATGAAAACTTAAAAGTTGAAGATGTGATAAGAGCATTAAACAATAAAGAGGTGTTGTTATGAAAAACAGACTAAAAAAATCATGGTTTTCTTTGATTTGCTACATAACTGCTATTCTATTAGCAATATATTCTATTGTTGGTGCTTGGTTTTTAGATGATGAAACTTGGTGGGTGACAACTCAAATGTTGAGTGTATTAAGTTCTTGCCTGTTGCTAATTATAATTGGTGTTGCTAATCAACCAAGAAAGGAAACAAAAATAAGATGAAAGTGAGGAGTTATTATGAGTAAAGAATTAGAAGCATTAGAAAGAATTAATGAAATCGTGCTACCTTATAGTGAAGCAAAACAAGGTTATTTAAGACCAAGAGATGTTTGCCCTAATGAGTTTTCTATCATTGAAACAGCACTTAAAGACTATGAAAACTTGCAATTAAAACATAGTTCTATGCAAGATGTAGTATTAGATGATTTTAAGAAAATCAAAGCATTAGAAATTATTAAAGAGAAAAATGTATCTATTGTTTGGTTAAAAAATTGTAAAGATAGGTCAGAATATAATGATTTAGCCGACAAAGAAGAACAACTAACCCAAGAAGAATATGAATTATTGAAAGAGGTATTGAGATGAAAATAGTAAAAGCAAAAAAAGAATATAAATGTGATTTAACTAACAAAATTATTAGTGTTGGGGAGTCATATAAAAGGGTTAATATTCGTTGTGTTGGAATATTTCATTTCAAAAAAGAATGTAGTGATTATGCAATTAAAAAATATATAGATGAATATTGTTGCATAGAAGAATACCCAACACATCTCTGCAATTATGGAGAGAATGGGCTTGAATAGTAAAGAGGAGGTGTTGTTATGAGTAAATCAATTTTAATGGGAGGTTATTATGGATACTATTGAATTATTAGCTGAAATTGATATTCTTAAAAAACAATTAAAACCTTACAAAGATATTGAAGATGAGTTAGGTGTTGATTTGATTACTTTATTTAAGGCATTGGCACGAAAAAGAATATATATCAAAAAAGCATATTGTTGTGATGCTGGGGAAGAATATGAAATAAATGAATATCATTATATAAACGATATTTTCAAGGATAACACACCATTAAAAGAAATGCCCGAATATGCTGAACATCTATGTAATTGTTGGGCTTTAATATTCTATTGGCAAACAAGCGAAATAGAGGAAGAACAATGCGTAGTGAGAACAAAAGACTATGGCAAAACTTGGGCGTTAACAAAGGAGGAACTACAATAATGGATATTGGTGCGTACTGTAAAATAGAAGAACTAGAACATTTTCTTAAAGAGAATGATATTGAAATTAAGAGATTAAGAGGTATTCGATTAATGTCTCAAGAAACGTTAGTTTCAGAAAAAAACATAATTGAATTAATTGAAAAAGACAAGAGAAATTATCTTACTAATTGGTTACAGCAACATAATGACTGTTGGTGGAGCTCTCGAAAAAGCTTGAAAAAGCACAAAGCATTCATTTATGGTAATAAACATGGAAAAAAGGAAATAATTGGTTATGATTTCTCTAAGGTTCATGGAAAAGACAGAAAACATATCAAATTTGCTTGGAAGAAAATTGAAAAAAGATATCGTTCTCAATTTGAAATGTTCAACCAGTTTGTTGGTAAGAATGTAATGATGGTTCATGCTAGACAAGGTGGAGGAAACCGACCTTGGTATCCGATTGATACTAATCATCCAATGTATTTATGTGATGTTGATGATGCCTTTGACAATACATACTGTGATATCTATTATGATTTAGACAAAGGAGTAAAACATGACTTATAAAATCTTGCTAACTATATTTATTTCATTTAGTTATTTAACAGGACTATTTAAAAACTGTTTATTTTCAGACGAAAAAGTTTGTTTCTATACAAGTTTGTGGAGCATTGCTTGGAGAACTGCTTGTGTTATCTTTGTTTGGCAAATTTAAAGTTAAACTTATTTAGTTACATATTACAATATATGTGGAAAGGAAAACAAATGTTAACAGAATATTTAAAAAATTATCGAAAGAAACACAATCTTAGTCAAAATGAAATGGCTAAGAATTTAAAAACTAACCAAGGATACTATTCGTTAATTGAAACAGGTAAGCGTAAACCATCATTAGTTTTTATTAAAAAAATTGCAATGGTTTGTAATGTTACACCTGAATTTATTGTGAGTTTGTTATGATTTATACTAACAAATTAAATTTATCAGAAGCAATTGTTAATTCAGTTAAAGATAGCAAACCACCTGTTAAAGACAGGTATAGCGTTACAGAATTACTTAGTCCTACTAGACAAATTCAATTAACAAGAAAGTACTATGACAAAATTGAAGTTGATGTAAGTGATTGCGTAAACACATTGTTTGGAACAGTAGTTCACAGTATCTTAGAAGAGAATGCTTCAGAAGATGTTGAAACAGAAATTAAAATGGAAATCGACTTCGAAGGAGTTACTCTTGTTGGTAAATTCGATGTTCGTGATTTAAAAAATCTTGAAATTGAAGATTATAAGACAGGAAAAGTTTCCACTGTAATGAAACAAGATTTTGAAGAATACAAAACACAAGGTCTTGCTTATGCTTGGATGACTTATTTAAAAACAGGAGTAATCATAAGAAATCTAAAAATTGATATATTCTTAAAAGACTGGAGTAAAATCAAAGCAGCAGTTGTTGATAATTATCCTCAAACACCTATCTATGTCTACAAGTACAAAATTGAAGATAGCGATTATGATTATATTAGAAATCTGATTAAAAATAAAATCAGAGAATTAAAATCAGAAAAAATCATGTTGTGCTCAGATAAAGACAGATGGTACACAGGAACTAATTATGCAGTTTATAGAAAAGTAGGAGACAAAAGAGCTGCTCTTGTAACTGATAATGAACAAGAAGCACACAATTTCATTACGAATCAGTGTAATGGAACAGGAGAAATTCAAGTTCGTAGAGGAGAATATCTCAGATGTCAGTATTATTGTTCTTGTAATAAATTCTGTGAACAGTGGAAAGGAGGAAACTAATGCTTTCAGAAGAAGTAAAAAAACTTGAGGAAGATTACAGTAAAGCAATTGATAGAATCAAGTATTTGGAAAAAGAAGTATCTGTGCGAGATGCGTGGATGAAAACTGCTTCTAATGCTATGAAAATGATTGAGCCAACTAAAATCTATACTCATAAACAGCGCAGAAATACAACTGTTAAGTTCAAAGATGGGAGTCAACAAACAGTTAAACGTAGACCTGGAGAGAAAGATTGTGTTGAAACTGCTCTTGCTTATGCAGTATTAAAACAACTACTCACATCTCAAGAATTAAAAAAATTAATTGCAGAAAGAGAGGAACATTAATCTATGGGAGTACCAGTTCTCATTATGGGCCGTTCTGGCTCAGGAAAATCAGCATCTCTAAGAAATTTTACTAGAGATGTGGCGGTGGCAAATGTTAATAATAAGCCATTACCGTTTAGAAACAATGAACACATTAAAGTGTTTTATACTAGTGAATATCTTATGATTAAAGATTTCATCAGAGTAGCCTATGAAAAAGGAATTAAATCTGTTGTAATCGATGATGCTGGATATTTACTTACAGCAAAATTTATGTCTGGACACAGACAATCAAAAGGTAATTCACAATTTGATTTATACAATGAAATTGCTGATAATTTCTATTCATTGATTAAATTTATTGCTGATGAATTACCAGATGATGATATCGTTTATGTCGTAATGCACGAAGAACAAAACGAGATGGGATATTCTAAACCAAAAACAATCGGCAAACTACTTGATGATAAAGTATGTATAGAAGGTATGTTTACTATCGTTTTACACTCGATGAAGTTAGATGGCAAATATGTTTTTGCTACAAACACAGATGGTTTAGATGTCACCAAAACACCAATAGGTATGTTTGATACCGATTACATTGATAATGATTTACAATCAGTTGATAATGTAATTAGAAAATACTATAGCAAAGGAGAATAATTATGAAACCAATTGAAGGCTGGGACCTTATTAATGAAGCAGGAGAGTTTAAAACTCTTCCACCAAGTATTCAAGGCTTAAAAATCACTAAAATTGTGAATAATGCTGAGAAAGAATATTTCGAAGTTTACTTCGATATCACTAAAGGTGAATATGCAAACTATTTTAAAACACTTGAATCAAATGGAGTGAAAGACCCATCAAAAACTATTCGCTCATACAAAAATGCTGCTCTTCCATTCTTTAAAGGATTTATTACAGCAATCACTAAATCTAATCCTGGATTTGAATGGGACTGGAACGAACAAAAACTAGTCGGTAAAAACGTTATCGGTGTTTTTGGTGAAGAAGAATTTATCAATGATGCTGGTGAAGTTAAAACAACAGTTAGAATTCAAGAATTCCGTTCATTAGATGCCTATCAAAAAGGCGAAATCAAAATTCCAGCAGTTAAAAAAGTTACTGATAAAGATTGGGAAGATTGGAGAGCGAAACATCCAGTTTCTGGTGACTCAGCACCTGAATCTAAACCAGAACCATCTGTAACTAAGATTGACCCTGCTGATTTACCATTTTAATCATTATGGAATATCATACACTCAGCGGATTTGAAGAATTTAAAAACACAGAAGCGTCAAAGAAATTAGCAGATAGAGAGTATAATAAAGAACCTCAGTTGAAATTTCATAAGCAGAAAAAATTCGTTCAAATTATTCTCAATAAAGCACTCTTACGCTCAATGAAAGATAATGGTGTCTTCACATTTAAACTATTATTTAACGAGAAGACTAAGCAAGTTGCGATTAAATATGATAAAAGTTCTAATGCTATGAGCATTGTTAACAAGCGTACTAGAGGTGATGGGTCTCTAATGTATCAAGACAAGTTTGTCACTGCTACTATGCTACCTTTATTATCAGAAGATAGACCAACTAAAATTTATAAGTGTAAGTTTATTAAAGACCAACTAATTTATATCTTTAATTAAAGAATTAAAAACAGAATCGATAGAACATATTACCATTTACACGTCTAAGTATTTTCTCAGTTTTTTGACTCCTTATTTGACTTCGATTACATACATAGGATTTCGCGTTCTAGTGATTACTCAGATTGATGCTTCTCCTCTTGAGGGTTTGGTCAATCAAATTGAAGATACATAAAAACCAAACAGAGAATATATAAAATATTTCAATTGTATCTTCAATTATTGTGAAGAGGAAAGGTAGTTCGAGTTCAACTCTCGACCTCTTCGGTTTCCGACTTTCTAAAAACTTTTGAATAAGGAAGTTTTCCACAGGTTTATAATTATTCTTAGAAAAGGAAACTATTATGAATGAAAATATTGCTCTTAAAAATATTCCTAACGAACTAAAACTAAATGGTTTGTGGTGCGGATGGAAATTAACAGATAAAGGTAAAGTCCCATTTAACTTATTAACTGGACAATACGCTAAATCTAATGATGAAACAACATTCTCTACTTATCCAACTCTTTTAAACAACATTCACAAGTACTTAAAATTTGATGAATCTGGAAAGCAAACAGGTGGTGTAGGATTAGGTATATTCAGAGGATATAGTGCTATTGATATTGACCATTGTATTGATGAGAATGGTCAGATGTCTGAAATGGCCTTAGACATCATTACTTTCTGTAATTCATATACTGAATATAGTCCATCTAAAACTGGTGTTAGAATTATTTTTAAAACTAATGTTAAAATTGATAAGGAACTATACTACATTAATAATCACAACTGTGGTTTAGAGATTTATATCAGTAACAATACCAACAAGTTTGTCAGTATTACTGGTAATAAGATAAGTGGTGATGCAATTAATGATATTGATATTACTTATATTTTAAATCGCTATATGAAGAGAGGTCAGTTTAATTTAGAAAGCGCTCTTAAGAAAGATAGCAAATTAAATGAATTGTGGAATAAACAAGCACCTGGTTCGCATTCTGATGAATCAGAATCAGATATGGCGTTGTGTTGTAAGTTAGCATATTACTTACATAATGATGAACAATTGATTAGAGAATATTTTGAGAAATCACCATATTATCAAAGCAAAGATGCTGAACACAAAAAGAAATGGAACAATGGTTATGCTATTGAGACTATTAGAGGTGCTAATAATTTTATCGGAACAGTCAGTAATACACTACCAGTTAAGTCCAAATCATTCGACCTTAATGATACTGGTAATGCTCATAGATTTATTGATATGTTTGGTGATGATTTAAGATATAACATTGAAAATCAGTGTTGGATGATTTGGAACGGAAAATACTGGCAGTATGATGTTCAAGAATATGTTAAAAACTATATTGAGATACTAGCAGAAAAAATGCTATTTGAAACTAATTCAATAAATGATATGAACGAAAGAGTCAGGGCAATAAAAAATATCGAGCATCTATATAGTAGTGCAGGTAAAGAATCAATGCTCAAAGAAGCAAGACACATTAATGGTGTTCCTATTATGACTAGCGAATTAGATTGTAATAAATATCTGTTATGTACTGAATCAGGGGTTATTGATTTAAAAACTTGTGAAGTTAAAGATTTTAGAAGAGAAGATTTAATTTCAATGTCCACTAACTGTGAAATTGATTTAGAGAATGAACCTGTGCAGTTTCTCAAGTTTATTAATGAAATATTTGATAACGAAGAAGTTGTTAATTATGTTCACAAGGCTCTAGGATATTCAATCAGTGATTTAACTGTTGAGCAGTGCATGTTTATTTTACATGGAGATGGTAATAATGGCAAATCACTATTAATTGATATTATTAATGAAGTTCTTTCTAGCTATAGCGTTACTAGTAAACCACAGTTACTTACAGAACAAACTTATGGGAGTACTAATTCAGAAGAAATTGCTCGTCTTAAAGGTAAAAGATTCAATGCAGTTGAAGAAATTAAACTCGGAGATAAAATGGATGAGCAAATTGTTAAAAGATTAACTAGTGGTATCGGTAAAGAAGTTGCTAGATTCTTATACAAAGGTTCATTTGAATTTAATGTAACTTGTAAGATATGGATGGCAACAAACTACGAACCAGTTATTAGAGGAACTGATAAAGGTGTTTGGAGAAGAATTGTTAAAATACCTGTTCCTACTGATTTTGATGGAAAAGAAGACAAGTTTCTTAGAGAAAAATTGTTAGAAGAGAAACCTCAGATTCTTGGATGGCTTTTAAAAGGATGGAAGTTGTATCTAGAAGAAGGATTAAAGAAACCTGATGCTATCGTCCAAGCAATTAAAGATTATCGTGAAGAAATGGATATTGTTCAGCAATGGATTAATGAATATTGTGAATGCAAGCCATCATATTTTGAAAGAGCAAATACACTGTATGATAATTTCAGAGCATTCTGTCAGAGAAGAGACCAAAGAACAAATCAAACAGTGTTTGGTCGTAACTTAGGTAAGAAGTTTAAAAAGTATAATAGCGGTGAGGGTATTGTGTACATTGGTCTTAGATTAAAACAAGGTGCAAGCAATCTTGAGAAAAAAGTTGCTTATGAACAAATCCGTGTCAGTGAGGATATATAAGATGGAGTTTTATAAAACAGAGAAATCAAATCTTAATTTTCAAGACATGCCTCAAATAATATATAAATGGAATATTCCTATTTTGGTTGATAATAATCTAAATGTTATTCTAGGAAATAGTTTAAAAGATTGTTTATCTGACAAAGTATTCTTAGTTATTGTTGATTCATTTGATAGAGAAGTTTTGTTTGATGCTTTAAAAGAAATTGAACTAAAAATAGCTGAAGAAAATTCTAAAGAAAGAATTGAAATGATTTATGCTGAGATATACAATTTCTTTAAGGAAGTAAGAAAACCTAAGATAGAAACAGTTAGTTTATTCAGCTATCAAGAAGCAGAAGAAATAACAGAAGAAACTTATGTTGAACCGCCTGCATATGATTTTAATAAGCATGGAAAAGTTAAACTACAATTTAATGATGGCTGTGTTTTATCTGAAGAATTTATTGAAAAAGTTGTAAATGGAAAAGAAGTAGATATCGAAATCGATATGGAAATATTAAAGGAGTTATTATGAGAGTAAAATATGTTGTGAAAGTAAACAAGAAAGAACATTTATTTAACAGTAAAGAAGAAGCATATGATTTTATCGCAAGTAAATGTTTATCATCGCAAAAACGTTTTAAAAAAAATTATATTCGAGTTTGTACCCATCTTGTACTTGAACTTGATGGGCTTGCTGATTATAGGAGAACTGAATAATATGCAATTATATTTAGCCACAATGGAAAACAATGCAGATAAAGTTACTCATGGTAATTGTGAATTTGGACTGATGTCTTTCTTCTATCTAAAAAACAATCAAGAAAAATTTGACAGGATGTCTGAAAAACTAAATCACATTCTTGTTGATAGTGGTGCTCACTCATTCCAACATGGTCTTAAAGTTGATTGGGAAGCATATACTAGAGATTTTGCTGATTTTATCGCTAGAAATACAAACAATCCTAAGATAGAAGGATTCTTCGAAATGGATGTTGATAATGTTATTGGCTATGATAGAGTTTTAGAATTAAGAAAAATTTTAGAATCTGTTAGTGATAAAATTATTCCAGTTTGGCATAGAAATAGAGGTGTTAATGATTTCATTGAAATGTGTAAGAAATATTCAGGACGCCGAATTGCTATTACTGGATTCAAGAATAATGATATTACTGATGGTCAATATAATCTTTTTATTAACACTGCTCATAAGTACAACTGTAAAATTCATGTATTAGGTATGACAAGAGTTGATTTACTTAATTCATTAAATCTTGGTCTTGAAGATAGTTTTGACTCTTCATCTTGGATTATGATGGGAGCCTACGCAAATATACTTCTCTGTTATAATCAGTATGATAAATACATTATTGATTGTTTAGGAAGAATTCCAGGTCTATCATCTCAAAAACTAGCACCTGTTAATTATGTTTGTTATAAAAAGTTACAAGATTATTATAAAAATAGAGACCAATCAGTTAAACTTAACGAATAGTTATTATATAATAATAGAAACCTAAGAGGAAAGCGTTTAAATACTTGTTCGCAACCTAATCAAGTATAAAAATACTAAAGGAGAATTAGAATGAAAAAATTAGTAAGTTTAATCAAAACTTATGTTAGTGAATTCAAAAAAGTTCCTGCTTGGCTTATTGCTTTATCAGCAGTTACGACAGTTTTAATGAATTTACTAGCAAACAAAACCCTCTATAGTGACGGAGCATATTTATCAATTGATTGTGGATTGATGGTATCTTGGGTCATGTTCTTAGTAATGGACATTGCTACACAAAAATACGGCGGAAAAGCATCTTTTGCGATTACCATTTTTGATGTTATTGTGGCTTTAGCATTATCAGGAATCATGACAGGAGTTGCTGCTATTCCAGAAAGCGGAGTATCTGGTTGGTTTATGGGAGATGATGCTGCTTCAGCATTAAATGGACTAATCGGAAATAACTACTTAGTTATATTAGTTAGTTTATTCGCATTTATTTGCTCTAGTGGTGTTGATATTTTATCTAACATTACAATCGGAAAATTGTTCAATAGAGCAAAAGCTTTTGAAGGAGAAACAAACAGCAGAACATTTAAAGGATTTATTATTTATTTTGCTCGTGCATATGGTTCAACTTTCTTATCACAATTAACTGATAATTTAGTTTTCCAAATGATTGCATATCCTTGCTTGTTCACAATTCCGTGTACACCACTTAGTATCTTCTTAGGAGCAACATTAGCAGCATTAGTTGAATTAGTTGCTGAATTTGCTTTTGCTCCTGTTGGTTACTTGGCTATCACAAAAAAGAAAGAAGCATAATTCGATGAAGGTCATAGTATTCGATTTTGAAGTTTTTCCATACAATATTCTCTTAGGTGCTTATATTACGAATGAAAACAAGTACTATCAAACTTGGGATAAAAACAAGATAATTGAATTCTATCATAACAATATTGATGCGATTTGGGTTGGCCATAATAATACTGATTACGATAACTACATCCTCCAGGCTGTTATAAAAGGTAAAGACCCGTTTATCGTTTCTCAAGAAATTATTAGTAAATCAAAAAGACATTATTTGGATATCAAATTGAACTACTATGACCTTATGCAATTTCATCCAGCATCCTTAAAAGTTATGGAGGCTGCTGTTGGTAAAAATATTAGTGAATCTGAAATCGATTTTAATATTGATAGACCTTTAACGGAAGATGAAAAGGAAAAGATTGAATCATATAATAGAGATGATTTAGACCAAACATTCTTAGACCTCAAGTTATCTAAGAGTGAATTTCAATTAGGTCTTGATTTAATCAATGAATTTCATTTACCGCTAGATGCCTTGCACTATAGTGAAGCACAGTTAGCGGAAGCTGCTCTAAAAGTAAAGAGAAATGATTCTCTTATTGAAAAACCAGTGAGACCAATAGTTTATCCACAAATGAAGATAAATAATCCTGACATACTAGATTATTATCTCTCTGAAGGTTTTAGGACCAGTACAAAGCCTACCTTTACTATTTGTGGATTAGAACATCAGATGGGTGCTGGTGGAATACATGCAGGTCGCAAGAAATGTCATTATGATTGGGCTTATTATTTTGATGTTTCCGGTTACTACAATCTCGTGATGCTTAATTATAATCTATTCAGTAGAGCAATGACTGAAGAATCTAAAAAACAATATGAATTTATGTATCATGAACAACTTAGATTAAAAAAGATTGACCTAGTTAAAAGAGCAGTTTATAAGAAAGTTCTTCTTGCTGTATTTGGTGCTCAGATGAATGAGCATTCAGCATTCTATGACCCTTGGGTCGGTGCTCTTGTTCCTATTGTTGGTCAATTATTCTTAGTTGATTTATTAGAAAAATTAGAAGGCAAAGTTGAATTAATTCAAAGCAATACTGATGGTATCATAGCATATCCATTAGTTGAAGAATCAGTTCTCTTCGATATTGTTAAAGAGTGGCAGGAAAGAACAGGTTTTGTTCTTAAAATGGATAAAATAACTGATATCTATCAGAGAGATGTTAATAACTATATGTATAGAGATGACAAAGGTAGTGTTCACACTAAAGGAGAAGCAGTTAAATATTATGAATGCTGGGATAATCCTTTAGCAGAAAATAGTTATAATAGTAAAGAACCAATTATTATTCACTACTGTATTGTGGAATGGTTTATGAATAAAATAAAACCTGAATATACAATTGTTAAGTATGCTAAAGAACTAAGAATGTTCCAATGGATATGCAAGTTAAACAGTTTTGATTATTTAACTTTTGAATCAGAATTAACTGTACAAAAATTACAGAAAGTCAACAGAGCCTTTGCAAGTAAGGTTCCTGGAATGATTTATAAGAACAAAAAAGGTAAGCATGATTCTTATAGTAATCTATCTGATAAAGTATTTGTTTATAATGATGACCTTAGTAAATTAGATTCTCATATGATTGATTATGTGTATTATGCTAGAAGGGCATATGAAAGAATTAATGAGTTTTGTTAAACTTCTTCAAACACATAATATAATAATTGTGTAAGGAGAAAAACTAAGATGGTTTACTACTGGAAGTTTGAAATCGTACCTAACAAAGAAATTACAATTTATGCTCATAACGCTAAAGAATGCGATTTATTAGCAAAAGCCTGGCTTAAGAAGCAAGGAATAAAAGAGCATACATACAAAAAAGGAAATAGTTACTGTATCAAAAAAGACACACCTTTAGATATAGTTGATAAAGAAAAGGAGCATCTTAAGCCATGGTTAGAGGAAGAACAAAATTAATTAGAATTGATGAAAGAGGGCAAACTCAAGTTGATTTTGGTAGTGGTTGGGAAGATTGCTCTTCAGAAGAATATGATGAATTAAAAGCAGGTGGGTATGAAGAAATATGCTTCGAGACTATCAGCGAGACATATATGAAAAAATAAGATACTATCTTCAGTTTCATCAAGGTGTATGCGCTGTGCTACCTTGTAGGTCTGGTAAGTCATATATAATGAAAGAAATATGTGAAAAAGCAGCAATTAAAGGTAGTAAAGTACTAGTTTTAGCGCATCGACGATTACTATTGAAACAGCATTCTAAGATTCTAGAAAATTGTAGATTAGAATCTGTTTTTACTGAAGTTAATCATTTGGGAGAACATGGACCAGTAGACCTTATTATTATTGATGAAGCGCATATATCTGCTGCTAACAGTTATTTGAAAGTTTGTGAATACTATAATTGTAGAAGAATATTATTTACAGCAACTGCTAAAAGATTAGATAACAAACCATTATCTTTATGTTCTTGTATTATCAACGGAGTTAGTGCTGATGAACTTATTGAAAAAGGACTTATCGCACCATATGATTTATACGCTCCTAAATTAAACATAGATTTATCAAATGTTAGTATGTCTGGTTCTGATTTTAATAATGAAGAATTATCAGAAACTATGTGTGATAAGAAAATATATGGAGATATATTAAAATACTATCATGAATTAGCAGAAGGAAAACAAGCACTCGCATATTGCGTTAATATAAAACACAGCAAAAGTATTTGTGAATTATTCAACAATGCTGGTATTCCAGCAGTACATATGGATGCTACTACACCTGAGAAAGAAAGGGATGTCATAATGAATGATTTTAAATCAGGTAAGTACAGAATCTTATGCAACTGTAATTTAATATCTGAAGGCATAACTTTACCTGAATGCGATTGTTGTATGCTGTTAAGACCAACACAATCAGAAACACTATATATACAGCAATCTTGTAGATGTCTCACACCTAGAGAAGGTAAAAGAGCAGTTATAATCGATTATGTAGGTAATTGCTATGCGCATGGAATGCCTAGTGAAAAAAGAGTATATGAATTAAAACCTCAGAAGATTCGTAATTCTAGTAGAGAACCTGATGTTATTGTAAGAGAGTGTAAACAGTGCTTTAGAGTTTATGCTGGTGCTAGTCCTATCTGTCCATATTGCGGTGCTGATAATGGCAAAACTAGAAAACAGATAGAAATAGATACTAAAGCAGAACTAGAAAAGATTGAAGCTAGCAAAAGAAAAGCAGCAAGAATGGAAGTTGGAAGAGCAGATACTCTTGAAAAACTTGTTGAAATAGGAATAAAACGCGGATATAAGCATCCTACTTACTGGGCAAGGCATATTTTACAATCTAGAAATAAAAATATTTAAAAAAATTATTTTATTTTTATTTTATTTATTATATAATATATGTACATCATAATTAAGGAGTATTAGACATGAAAGAGTACAAGATTAAGTACAAAGTTAGTGTTTCAGAATTTGAAACATACACAGTATACTGCGATGAAAAAAATTTAGAAGAAAAGTTAGAGGAGCTTCTTTATCATTTTCAAGCAATGATTGATTGGATTGGCGATAGACCAGAAGGTCAAAGAGACTATTATGAATGCGATAATAGTATCTTAAAAGAATTTGGATTACTTGATAAAAATCAAGAAAACGAAGATAGAATATATGAAGCGTGGGGTTACTAAAAGAATTAAAAATATGAAAAGATACATCAAAGTCAATAATCGATGGATAGATACTCTTAGTCAACAAAAAGCAGGTTTCTATTACTACGAAAATGATAACATGATATGGTGTTTACCTGATAGCACAATGGTTGATTACATAGTAGGTAAACTACAAGAAGAAACAGATAACGCATCGGAGGTAACTAAATTATGAAATGCTGCATTTGTGGAAAAGAATTTAAAGGATTTGGTAACAATCCTAATGGTGCACTAGATTTATATGATAGACCTATTGATTTTAAATTCAAAGATAGATGTTGTGACCAGTGTAATCAAGATACAGTTGTTCCAGGGAGAATCAAAACATGGCTAAAGAGAAACTCATTGTTAAAGTAGAATCAGATAGTAATGTTTTTGAACAAGAAATACCATTTATTAATAAAGATATTAAAAAATCTATTCTAAGTTACTATAATATACTTGGAGATGGTTATTTTATCAGAGATTGGAGAATTGAAAATGAATAAAATAACAGAAAAAGTAGGGAGAACATTTATCTACTTAACTCCTAAAGATTACAGCGACCACATCAAAGAAATTGAAGCTGCTTCTGAATACATCTATAAAAGATGTAAAAATTTAAACTCGCTCGATTTTAATGATTTAAGTGCTGAATTTATTCAAATCGGAGGAACGCATAAACAGAATCCTAATTATATCATTCTATCTGTCAGATTAAAATCTGATTGGTCTAACTTAGATTTTTGTATCAAAGAATTTATATCTAAATGGAATGATATTTCTGATTCTGATATATCTGATTTCAACAAGTTTATTGAAGAAGGAGAAAAATATGGATGGGATTGATGCTGGATGCAAAGATTGTGCAGATAGATATGTCGGATGTCATGGTAAGTGCGAAAAATACTTAAAATGGAAAGAAAATCATAAAGAAACTACTAAGTTAATTAGAGAAGCTGAATTTAAAAAGAATGTGGGGTATTATCACAAATGAATTTATATTTAAGACAAAATTGGAGAATCTGGAATCATATTCGATTTCATCCTCTAGGAACAGTTACATTTCCTGAAGATAAAAAGGAGAAAACTGAAAAATGCGATGAAATATGGATGAAATTGTTAAAGGATGAAACTATTGTTCGTCATGTGATTCATAATCGTAAAGGTAAAGGAACTGATAAATATACTAGTACAGTATTATCAGATGGTAACTACTGTTATCTAGTTCATGTTATGAGAACCGAATACAATACTGATAATACAGATATTTATATGATTGAATATAGTGAATCTAATGTACAAGATTTTATCAATCTATCAAAATTTATTCATAAAAACATTAATAAAATTATTAATCATTCAGTTGAAGGAGCTAAGAAACTAAATGAATTAATTAATAAGCAAGAGATTGCTAAGGAAATAGCAGCAAAGGTAGATTAACTTACTATGTCTGAAAGAGAGCATAACATACAAAATGAAATAAGATTATGGTGCGGACAACATAACATTCTTTGTTTCAGATGTAATGTCGGTAAGGTTCAATGCGCTGATGGTTCTTGGTTCGATACAGGATTACCAGAAGGTTTCAGTGATTTAATTGTATTAGCAAACAACACGATTTATTTCGTAGAAGTTAAAACAAAAACAGGACAGCAACGCAAGGCTCAAATAGCATTTCAGAATACTGTTAAAGCCAGAGGTTATACATATATAGTTGCTAGAAGTAAGGAGGACGTAGAAAATGCCATTCTTTAATGGAAAAGAAGGAAGATGGATTACAGTTAAAGGTAATCATATATTTATTTCTGATGGTGAGAATGTTCAAGATGCTATTAATAAATTCTTTAATAGTGATTCATTTGATGATGATTACGAATATGATGATAATTACGAACCAGATTTCGACACATATTTTACTTTTGAAGAATATGAAGAGCCTAAGAAACCAGAACCAAAACCAGAACCTGAATATAAAGATAGTGATTATAAGAAAGAAAAATTAAAAGCATTCAAAGGTATTTGGGATGCTTCTTATGCTAAAATCAAAAATAGATTTATTGACCAATTCATGAGACACAAAGTTAATGATAAAGAAATGGAAGATATCTTATTTGATATGCTTAAGAAGAAAGATAAAATTCAAAGAGTATGGATTAAATCTGAATACACAAGTGGTGGAACATACTATAATAGGTTTTATAAAAAGATAGTAATGAACATTCAAGATAATAACGAAAATTATAGCCAAACAATGGGAAACTTATTCCATGAAATGGGCCATGCTCTAGATAATAATGGTGTTGGCAAATATTATTCATCTAGTTATGTTTCATCTAAACATGGTGTAACTCTTGCTCAGATGCTTAAAACTGAGTTATCTGAAAATGAATCTAAAATCGATGAATTGTTACAAGAATATCAAAATATAGAAAGATACAAAAATTTGCTTTACGATGATTGGAAAGCAGGTAAAATAACGAACGAATTCAGATTAAATGAAAAAGCAAGAGCCTACTATGGTGCTGCTCTATCAATCGTTGATACTGTTCAAGGAACATATGGTTTACAGTATGTCAGAGATAAATTCGGCAACTGGACTCATCCTGCTGGATATTTCGATTATGAATCAAAAGGTAATCCAGAATATGCTGAAAGTTGGAATGCTACTAACAGAGGAACAGAATTTTTTGCTGAAATGACTGATGACTTAGTCAATGACCATGAGCACATATTCAGTAACTTAATGAAAAAACACGCACCTAAATCAGTTGAAATATATTATGAAATTCTAAAGGAGATGTATGGATATGGAAGCAAGTAAAATCATTCAAGAATACGAAGAATTATTCGGTGAATTACCTCATTTACCTATAATGGGTAATTATGGTTCTATCTTATCAGAAATGCATGAAGCCATTATCAGAAAAAAACCATTAACTGATGATGAGGTTATTGAGTTGTTCGCTGATATTCCAGTGGACCAAGGTACTGAAATAGTTTCTGAGAAATAACCTATATATTCCTTTTCAAAGCCAGCATTAACTTTGCTGGTTTTTTTATTTATTTTTAAAAAACTATTTTATTTTTATATAAAATATTATATAATATATATGTCAGCCAAATAATAGGCCAAGGAGAAATACAAATGACACACGACGAATTACAAATCAGAATCAACAAAAAACAAGCCGAGATTGCTAAGACCAAAGAATTGCTCGAGAAGTATTTAAAACAATCAGATGCTGCTGAATGCGATATCATTAATCGCTTCTTACAATGCGGAGATTACTCATTGCATCGTCATCTAGGTTACAGCGAAGCTTGGAGCAAAGCTGTTCAATTATATGACTCTCGTAAAACCTTACAAAGATACTTAGACCAGCTCAAGATGCTTGAAATGCGCGAGCAAGAATTCGCTCAACTCCCAGCCATCCTCATTCAATTCAGAGATAACTTAATCGAAAAATGGGATATGTGGGATAGATGGAAGAGAAACGAAATCAGAACTGAATACCTAAATGAACCTCGTTGGACAGACCGTCAAGCCTATCGTGAATTCCAATCTAAGATGCTCGAGAAATGGGGAAGAGGCTGGTACGATTTTCAATACTTAACCGATGACCAAATTCATAAAGCTAACGTAAATGCTGCTAATTCAATCGTTGAAAATCTAGTTAACAGAACAAAGGAATTATGCGGAACCATCAAGGATTGCTCATGTTTATATCTCGATTCAGACAACCAAGGTTACTTAATCATCAACGGTATCATAATCGGTGAAAAAAGTAAAGCCAGAGTTGAATCAATCGGAGCAGGTGGATACAATATTCAAAGATATCACATCAGAGTTCTAGTCAAGGCCGTTAAATAACGGTCTTTTTTATACTATGTATACTTTTGAAATTTCTTAATGGTTTTAATAGTTTTTTCCTTTTTGATGAAACTTACATTATATATACATATGACTAGTTTTGTGAAAAATAAAAAAACTATTAGATACTATGTATCAACCCTTAACAAACCCTTAAAAAATATTAATAACCCTTAACAGGTAAGATGCGTACGAGACCATGCGTAACGCGATTATTATCGAATTGTACGCGTATGGTCTATTATAAATTTATCTTTATTTTTACACTTGGTTATACTAAAATATTACTGAGGTAAAAAAATGGCCAGACCTAGTAAATTAACAGAAGAATTAATAACTGAATTTTGCGATGAAGTAAGCAAAGGTTTACCGATTAAATACTGTTGTGATTATGTAGGCATTCACGAAACTTCTTATTTTGAATGGATGAAAAAGGGAGAAGATGATTTCAAGAACGAAATAGATTCACTATACTCTACATTCTGGAAGTCCATTAAAAAATCGTATGCGCAATATCTCATCGCTTCAAGAGAAATTATCCATAATGGCGTTTTAGGCTGGCAAGGTCGTTCCTGGTGGCTAGAGCGTACTAATCCATTCTTTATGCCTAAACAACAAATTCAAGCTGATGATGACGGAAAAGTTACTGTTGTTATTGGTGGTAAATCTAAGGACATAAAACGTGACAACAATAAATGATGAGGAATTATACCTCGAAGATTTCAGTGACATCTGGTTTACGAATTGCGATGCTAGATACAGAGCATTGAAAGGCGGTCGTTCAACTGGTAAAACATACAATTTTATCGGATTAGAAGCTTATTTTAAAATATTCAGTGACCCTAGGCGGAATATTTTGATGGTTAGACAAAATGATAAAGACAACGCACAATCTAATTTTACTATATTAAAAAATATCGCGCACAAGCTTGGAATTAATCATTTATTCAAATTTACAGTTAGTCCGCATAAAATAGAATACAAGAAAACTGGTCAGGTAATTCTATTCGGTGGTATGAATGATGTTGAGAATATTCAAGGTACTTCTGTTGTTACTGGTTATTGGACCGATATATATTTTGAAGAAGCTGCTCAGTTAAAGAGTTATGAGGAATTTCGTGTTGTTGATGGTTCTATTCGTATTCCTAATTATGAAGAAGATTTGAAAGTACAGATTACATTCTTGTTCAATGCTTGGGATGTAGGCCATTGGCTATATGAAGTGTTTTTTAAAGATAATTTAGAAGATGATGAATTAGAATTAGAAGATAACAGATATCAGTTCAAATATATTTCTGATTTCAATATAGGTTATGGTGAAGGTCTAGCATTACATATATCTTCATTATTCTGTAATCCTTATGCTTCAGAAGGTCAAATAGAAGGTGCTAAGATATTAAGAGAAAAAGCATATGATATTTACAGAGTCGAGGTTCTAGGATGCTGGGGTAATGTTGGTGATAAAACATATGCTCATTACAGCGAAGATATTCTTATCAATCCATTTGAATTAAGAAACATCGAATTAGATGCTGTTGTATGCGGAATCGATTTCGGTATGTCGAACGGTGAAGGTAAGATTAAGTATAGTGAAGATAATGCTAAGAGATTAGGTTCAGCCAATACAATGCAATTAGTTGGTGCTATGAATGATTGGGATGTGATAGTTCCATTGGATGAGTATTTCGATAGTAACGAAGGTAGAGGTCCAGATACTCGTAAAACCAGTCCGCAAATACAAGCAGAGATGGTTAAGAAAATTGGTGAATGGATTAGTGCTTATAATTTACCTGCTCTAGTTTGTTATGTTGATTGTGCTGATTCAGGTGGATTTATCGATGGTCTAGTGATGGAAGCAAAGCGTCAAGAAGTATGGAATGTAACATTCTTAAGCAGTTCTAAGATACCAATATTGACTCGTGTTTACTTCGAAAATACGCTTATGGCGCTAGGATGCTTAAGAATCAGTAAGAATTGTAAGAATCTGATAAGAGAGATAAAGAACGCAAGAAAAGCGAAAGATGGAAAGGTTAGAGAAGATTTCGATGACCATGCTATAAATGCATTCGAATATGCTTGGATTCCGATAAGAAAAAAATTACGAAGATGGAAAACCTTTAAAGACCAAAATGAATAATATATAATAAATTGTGAGGTACTAGTTTATGAATATTTTTGAACACATAAAAAATATAGTTTATAAGACGCTTGGAATAAAGAAACTTCCAAGTACACCAAATGATGATAGAATGGTTTTTATCAATGATGATTTGAAAATTCAGATTGCTAACTGGAGAGAGTATAAAATATGGTATTATGGTGACAGTAATGAAAAACTTAATTTCTATACTGGTAAAACTACTTTCGGTTACTTAGACAATCCGATTTACAACAGAAATAATATTAATATGTTCTGGAGTAAGTCATCTATTGAATGTAATATTAAAAGAGTTAGCAGTAGTTTAGCAAGAGCCATTATTGATACAACTGTTAATATTGTTGGTAAGCCTGTTATTGAAACTGATTATCCAGAACTAACTAGAGTGTTCGAAGTTAATGATTTTGGTTATAAGTTAGTGAACCAATTAAGAACGATGTCGCTTGTAGAAGGTGATGGATGCTTAAAAATTAATGTTTGTCCAGCATTGAGCGATGTTCCTTTATTTGAATTTTATGAATCTGAGGACTGGGAACCTATTAAAAAGGGCGGATTGATGCTTGGCATGATTTTCAAAACATACTATAATGATGAAAAAGGCAATAATTTTGTTTTGTTTGAAACTCGTTGCTTACATCCAGAAGGATGCGTAATCACATATGAATTATATGAATTAGATAAGAATAATGAATTATCTAGAGTTAATTTTGATGCTGTTAAAGAATTATCTGAATTACCAACGGAACCAATGCTTATTCCAGTGAAAAGATTATTCGCTAGACCATTAATGTATTACTATAATCCATTGAGACCAGATAGAGGTAAATCAATGTATGATGGTATTATTGATTTGCTTGATATGCTCGATGAAGTATTGTCGCAATTATCACAAACAAACAGAGTTAGTACTCCAGTTGAATATTACAATGTTGATGTATTAGAGAGAACAAAGAAAGGTAAACCTGTATTGCCTCAATTGTATAACAGACAGTTTGTTGAAGGACCAGGAGATACTGATGCTGATGGAATTAATAGTGGTGATGGAATTAAAACTACTCAACCAGATTTAAATTTTGATAAGTATTGTGAATTAGCAAAACATCTCATTGATGAGATTCTTATCGGAAGATTGAGTCCGTCTAGCCTTGGTCAAGATGTTTCTAAAAAAGATAATGCTGAGGCTCAAAGAGAAAAAGAGAAGCAATCAATTTTCACAAGAGATAATATCATTGATAGAGAAACTAGCTTTATAAAAGGAGTTTGCGAAGACGCTGCTATCATGGATAATTATATTAAAACAGGCGAATTCATTGATATGCATTTAGAGGTTACAGTTAAATATGATGAGTTTGCTAATCCATCATTTGAATCAGAGTTAGAAACTCTTGGACCTGCTTGGTCTCAAGGACAGATTAGTACAGACAAATATGTTAAATTATTGTGGGCTGGAAAATTAAGTCCTGAAGAGATAGAAGAAGAGAAAAAATGGCTTGATGATAATAAACAACAAGACAATATTGATTTAGAAGGATTGATGTCACATGCGTCAGGAAGTAGCAAGAATATACCAGAAGAAGGACAAGAAGAAGCAGGAACTTCTGAAGTTGAAGAATAAGTGCTTTGCTAAGATATATAGCATGGTACTAAATAGTGAAAATATTAGAGATATTCATAAACAGTTGTTTAAAATGACAATTTCAGTACCTAGAATGTACTTATTTATGGAAAAAGTTTCTAATCGTTCAGTTAAAACTATTAATCGCAAGCAAACACAAGATAGTAATGCTAGTTTGTTATTACTATTATTTATGCAATCTCACTATAACACAAAGGTTCGTAAGTTAATTAACCATGAATTGATGGAGAAAGCTGAAGAAGAGAAGGATGAAACTGTAAAACAGTACATTAATAACAGTAGAGATGTGGGAAAATGGATATATTTGGCTAGTTCTCATGCTGATTCAGCCAAAGACCATGCTCCATACCAAGGTAAATTGTATTATGATGATAAAGCACCTGATGAAATACAAAATTATGCTAAAAAACATGGATATAAAAGTATTCAATGGGTGATGAGCGGTCCTGTTTGGTTTATAACTAGACCGAATTGCAGACATTTCTTTAAATCTTTACCTCTAGATGTTGTAAAACAGTATAGTGTTAAAGAATTACAAAGAAGATATAAAACACACAGGTTAGTTGGTGATAAATCACTATCAACACCAGTGAAAGTTGTAATTGAGGAGTATGTAGATAGATTACATATGCTTAAAGCTATGAATTCTGAGTATTCAACAGAAAGATTACGCCGAGAAATACTAAAAACTGAATTATTAATTAAAAAATGGAAAAATATTCTTTAAATTTTTGAGAAACCATTATACAATATAGTTACTTGATAGTGAGGTTATACTATAATGGAAGAAAATTTAACTCCAGGTAATGAGGGTACTGGAACCCAAACAGAAGCAGGTAATTCTATTCCTGCAAGTGAACAGGGACAAAAACCTGTTGAAAGAACATTCACCAAGGATGAAGTAAATGAGTTAATGAAAAAACGCGTTGAGCGTAGTCACAATTCATTTTTCACAAGATATGGTGTAAAAGACTTAAACGAATTAGATAATTTAGTTGGTCAATCTCGCTCTTACGGGCCACTAAAAGAAAGATTTGATGAGCTAGAAAAAAATCATAATGAGTTAACACTTACTCATAAAGATTTAGCCAAAAAGTATGCTTACAAAACAGGTAATATTGATGAAGGTCGTATTGCTGATATTGAAACATATTTCAAAGGTAAGGGCATTGAAATTGACGAGAGTACATTAGCTGAAGAATTAAAAACTCATCCTGAATGGGCTAAGAAGGCTGCTATCGTTAGGAGTATCGGAGCAGAAGCTACTCCAAGTCCAAGCGTAGATGAGAGAGAATTAGCTTCTAAGTATTTCGGAGTTAATTTGAAGAAAAGGAGATAATTATGCAAGTTGAAGAATTACTCGCAATGCTCCAAGAAAAAGGTTTAGATGATGACCAAATTAAAGGCTTGTTAAAAGATGCAATGGATACTCTAGACAAAGATTTCAAAGAGCATGATGAAAAACAAAAAGGCGCAGAAGACGCCGAAGCGGCTGAAAGAGCCGAAGCATCTAAATATTTAGGTGTTAATTTATAAGGAGGTCATAAAATAATATGGCATTATTCGCAGGAAGTAGTTACGATGTAATTACTAAATTTTTACCAGATGCTGTTGATGAATATTTCGTTGCTGAATCTAAAACAGTTATCTTAGAAAACGGTTCTAAATTCATTGATGTGAATTTCGATGAAGCAGGATATGTTAAAATCGCTGATTTCTTACTCGATGGATTGAGTGATTACTACAAGACCCAAGTTGAACCAAGACCAGCTTCTCCAGCAGGCTATGCTGCTTATGCAGGTAACTTAGGCGAAGGTGAGAGAGATGGTTTCGATATTGGTGGTTCTGATATCACTTGGGAAATCTTCAAACTTCAATGGTGCAGAGGTCGTCAATTCCGTATTGACCACATTGCCAATGAAGAAACAGGTAAACTCGTCACCGGTGGTATTATTGAGAAATTCCACAGAGAAAAAGTTATTCCAGAAGTCGATGCTTGCAGATTCAGTGTTATTGCTGATGCAGCTTCCATTTCACTCGGTAACTTAGTTACTGAAACTGTTGACCCAACTAGCGGTGACCAATACATTAACGAAGGAAACATTTTAAGTAAATTCTTCGCAATGAGAAAATACTTAGTTGAATCCGAAGTTCCTCTTGAAGACCTTGTTTGGTTCGTTAGCCCAGATGTCTATGCTGTTCTTGTTAACAGTGAAAAACTCACAAAATTCATTACACAATCTGATTACAAATCTGATTCAGGATTAACCATCCAAGTCAAGAAATTCAATGATGTCCCAATCATTGAAGTTCCATCAAGCAGATTCTTCACCAATGTTGCAACTACTAGAAATGGTTACCAAGCTGTTTCTACTTCCAGAGGCATTAACTACTTAATGTGTTCTAGAAAAGCAGTTGTCCCAATCAGAAAGATTGAGCACAGCAAAATGTATGGTGAAGATATGGCAGGTATCGCTGGATTCTACGGCACAATGATGAACTATTTACTCTATCATGGTGTTGTTATTCCAAAAAACAAAGCCATCGCAGTTTACTGCTCTGTCGGTGCTAACTTAGCAACTGCTAAGACTAACATCTTACTCGTTGACTTAAGAGCTGGTGCTGATAGCGGTTCTACTATCTTAAAAGCCTTCTTCACAAGACCAAGTGCTTTAAGAGGTACAGTTTGCTACAGCGCTACTGATTCATTCACAGTTGGTTCCGCAGTTAGTGATGTCGATGACAGTACTGACCCATCCTCTAATCCAGTTAGTTGGAGTGTTGGAGTACAAAAGACCATTTCACAATCAACATTATACTTCGGTTTAGTTGATTACAGAGGTATTTGTATCGCGAAATCTGCTGCTGTTACAGTTGTTAAAGCTGCTTAATCAGTAACATAATCAAAGGCCTGAATAAAATCAGGTCTTTTTTTATTGTATAAAACAATATATAATTATAATGAGGTATAAAATTATGGCAGGATGCAGTAAAAAACAATATGCAGTTATGATGTCAGCTGGCGAAGAAGGAAAGAAACTCGCTTCTGAAATGGGCAGCATGGAACAAGATAAGTTTGATGAAGCTTTCAGTGAATTACTAG
>Ga0265301_10000910_pt1 | contig 40553 bp, 41 predicted proteins | sample AusTroGonzalo_MG_2_FD_193488 | JGI IMG/M metagenome (GOLD analysis project Ga0265301, IMG submission 193488) | Bovine rumen microbial communities from tropical cattle in Woodstock, Queensland, Australia - Gonzalo_04 | ecosystem: Host-associated > Mammals > Digestive system > Stomach > Rumen ...
CGCCGTTCTCCCGCGCCTTGCGCAGGATCGTCCGCCCCGTTTCGTTCAGCGCCAGCACGCGGACGTAGGGCGCTTTCTGCTCCAGCAAATCCTTGGTAATGCCGAGATACGCGCACAGGAGCATCCTCGTCAGCCGCGTTCTCGTATAACGCTTTGATTTCGTCGCCGCGACGATCTCCTCCAAGGTCGCCTGTTGCCTGCACGCGTGCATCAGCTTGCGCCAAAGCCCCTCCGAGCCGAACGGCAGCCGCGCGAAGTCCTGCTCCGACATAAACCGCAGGCGGGCGAGCCACGCCCGTTCGCCGCTCGGTACGGAAGCGCGTACCGCGCCGTCGAAGACGCGCATCGCTTCTTCCGGAACGCTGCCGTTCCAGTTCTCCGTCCCGCGAAGCACGGAGGCGGAGGGATTCTCGGCGTCCGTGCTGTCACGGTAACTCCCCTCCCGTAAAAGCGCCGACGGCGCAAGACCGCTCCCCTGCCGCAGAATCGCTTTGCAGTATTCCACGGCGAGAATATCGTTGGGATGCTCAAGCAGCTCACCGCTGCCGCCGAGCGCCTCCAGCGCGTTCTGCCTTGCGCACGGGAAGGAAACGCCGCTGGCAAGCTCGCTGCGCAGCTTTACGGCGAATTGCTCCGTCAGCAGCAGGCGCGCCGTTTGCAGCAGCTCGTCTGTCCTGCCGGACTCGCTGCCGAAGCAGAGCGTGACCACGCAGCCTAATCTGTCCATGATCTCCACGCCGCCGGCTGCAAAGCCCTCCGCCGAGCGAAGCGCGTAGGTCACCGGCAGCTCCAGCACAAGATCGGCGCCGCAGGCGACGGCTGCGGCGGCGCGAACGTACTTGTCCAGAATCGCGGGCTCGCCGCGCTGGACGTAATTGCCGCTCATCAGGCAGACCGCCGCGCCCTGCGCCTTCATAAAGGAAAGCTGCTTGGCGTGACCGTTGTGAAACGGGTTGTATTCGCAGATAACGCCGGAAATTTTCACAAAAATCCCACCATTTCCAAAAATGCTCTTGCAAGGTCGGGCATTCTATTATAGAATGACTTTGTATACGACCATACTATCACGAAAGCGAAAAAAATGAAATACAAATTTATAGGAGACGCATCTATGAAAATTCTTGTGATTAACGCAGGCAGTTCTTCTCTGAAGTACCAGCTCATGGATCCGGACACCGGCAGAGTCTACGCAAAGGGTCTTTGCGAGCGCATCGGCATCGACGGCAGACTGACCCACAAGGTCGTCGACGAAAACGACGAGGCGGTTTTGAAGGAAACGCGCGAGATTTCCATGCCCACCCATTCCGAGGCGATCGAAGCCGTCCTTTCCATTCTGGTCGACGAGCGGTTCGGCGTTGTGAAATCGCTGGACGAGGTCGACGCGGTCGGCCATCGCGTCCTGCACGGCGGCGATAAGTTCATCGAATCCTGCATCGTCGACGAGGCGTGCAAGCAGGCGATCGAGGACTGCATTCCCCTCGGACCGCTCCACAATCCCGCCAACCTCAAGGGCATCATCGCCTGCGAGCATGCCATGCCCGGCAAAAAGCAGGTCGCCGTGTTCGACACCGCGTTCCATATGACCATGCCGCCGAAGGCGTACCGCTACGCGATCCCCACCAAATACTATGAGGAAGATCACATTCGCCGCTACGGCTTCCACGGCACCTCGCACCGTTTCGTTTCCAAGCGAGCCATTGAGCTGATGAGCAAGTCCGCGAGCGAGCTGAAGATCATCGTCGCGCACTTGGGCAACGGCTCCTCCCTGAGCGCTGTCGCGGACGGCAAGTGTCAGGATACCTCCATGGGTCTGAGCCCGCTCGCTGGCGTCCCCATGGGCACACGCTCCGGCGACATCGACCCCTGCATCGTCGAGTTCATCTGCAACAAGTACGGCATGACGCCGTCCGAATGCCTGAACATGCTGAACAAGAAATCCGGCATGCTGGCGGTCTCCGGCGTTTCCTCCGACTTCCGCGATCTGGAGGCAGGCGCGAAGGAGGGCAACGACAACTGCGCGCTCGCCCGCGATATGTTTGCCTACGGCGTGCGTAAATTCATCGGCGCCTACGCCGCCGCCCTCGGCGGGCTGGACTGCCTCGTCTTTACCGCCGGCGTCGGCGAGAACGACGGCAAGATGCGCGCGCAGATCTGCGAGGGGCTGGAATTCCTCGGCGTCAAGATCGACGCGGAAAAGAACAAAAAGCGCGGCGAGGAGTGCGTCATCTCCACTCCGGATTCCATGGTGACGGTCTGGGTCATCCCGACGAACGAGGAACTGATGATCGCGCAGGATACCGCGGAGCTTTGCAGAAAATAAGACCATCATTGCCCCGCTCTGCGCGGGGCAATTTTCAAACGGAGGTAGCATATGACAGTTGAGGAACGTCTGTTAAAATACGTGACCTATGATACGATGTCCGACGAGAATTCGGATACCTGCCCCTCGACGGAAAAGCAGAAGCGGTTGAGCGAGGCGCTGGTGGAGGAAATGCGGGCGATGGGCATCGCGGACGCCTATATGGACGCCGACGGCTACGTTTACGGCACCGTTCCCGGCGCGGCGAACGCGCCGGTGATCGGCATGATCGCGCACGTGGACACCTCGCCCGCCTGCACCGGTGAAAACGTCAAGGCGCGGATCGTGGAATACTGCGGCGGAGATATCGCCCTGAATGAAACCACCGTGCTCTCCCCGAAGGAGTTCCCGCATCTGGAGCAGCAGATCGGCAAACATCTGGTCGTCACGGACGGCACCACCCTGCTCGGCGCGGACGACAAGGCGGGCATCGCGGAGATCCTGACCGCCGCGGAGGAGCTCATGAAGGAGGGTACGCCCCACGCGACGATGCGCATCGGCTTCACGCCCGACGAGGAGATCGGCAGAGGCGCCGATCGCTTCAATCTCAAGGACTTCGGCGCGCAGTACGCCTACACGATCGACGGCGGACTGGCAGGCGAGATGGAATACGAATGCTTCAACGCCGCCTCTGCGGTCCTTACCTTCAAGGGTCGCAGCGTGCACCCCGGCACCGCGAAAAACGGCATGATTAATTCGCAGCTGCTCGCGATGGAGTTCAACGCCCTGTTGCCCGTCCACGAGCGTCCCGAATGCACCGAGGGCTACGAGGGCTTCGCGCACCTGTGCGAAATGCGCGGCGACGAGGAAAAATCCGTGCTGAAATACATCATCCGCGACCACGACCGTGCGAAGTTCGAGGCGAGAAAAGACGTTTTCCGCAAGGCTGTCGCCTTTCTGAACGAGCGATACGGCGAGGAGAGAGTGGAGCTGGCGCTCAAGGACACCTATTACAATATGGCAGAAGCCATCCGCCCGCACATGTACGTCGTCGACGAGGCGGTCCGGGCGATGGAGCAGGCGGGCGTCACGCCGCGCATCGTTCCGATCCGCGGCGGCACCGACGGCTCGAAGCTCTCCTACGAGGGGCTGCCCTGCCCGAACATTTTCACCGGCGGCGAGAACTTCCACGGTCGCTTTGAGTACATCCCCGTGGAGGACATGGAAGCCTGCGTCCGCACGATCAAGAACATTCTGACCAACGCGGCAAAGTAAGGAGGCTCTCATGAAAAATGCGATTGCTGTGATTCTTCTGGTTTCCCTTCTGCTCGCGCTCGGCGGCTGCGCGGGAGATACGGAGCCGCTCCCGTCGGAGCAGCCGTCCGTCACCGAAGCTACGGAAAAGACTCCTGCGCCGACCTATGATGGGGAACTCCCGGCAGACCTGTTCGGCATTTTTGACGAGGAAAGCTACGAAAACGCTTTCTTTGGCGTGAAGTACCTGCGCGACGGAAACTGGACGTTCTATACGTCGCAGGAGCTCGCGAGCGTCAACGGCGGCGCCGGTGAAACGCCCGCGGAAACGCTGCGGCGCGTCGGCTATGTCTATGATATGTACGCCCGCAGCGGGCAGGAAACGCTCGGCTTTACCGTGGCGATCCCGTCCGTCCAGTACGGGAAGGCTATGACGGAGGCGGAATACGCGCAGGCGACCAAGGACGCAAGCGCCAGAGACTACGCCGGCGCGGATTACGACGTCGTTTCCGGCGAGATCGGCACGGCGCAGTACGGCGGCGCGGAGCACCCCTGCTTCTATCTGACCGTCGCCGCCAACGGCATGGTGTTCTATACCGCGCAGCTTTTCATGCAGCGCGGCGATTTCATGGGTATCGTTTACGTCTCTGCGGAAAGCGAAGAAGGCAGGACTTCCCTGCTCAGCAGCTTCTGAACTGTGCAGAAAACGACCCGCGCCTCCATCTGGGGGCGCGGGTCGTTTTCATTCTTCAGTCGCTGCTTTTTGCTTAGAACGGGAACGGGAGAACAGCAGATAGATCGTATTGCCGAGGATCAGGAGCAGCGAAATCCACTGCGAGGTCGAAAGTCCCAGCCAAATGCCCCGGTAGGCGTCGCCACGCAGGAATTCGTCAAGGAAGCGGAAGGTCGGATAGGCGTACAGATAGACGTTCAGCAGTCTGCCCCGCCATTTCTTTTTCTTCAAGAGATAATAGAGCGTGAGCGCAAGGGCGAAATTAAACGCTGCCTCGCATAGCTGGACCGGAAAGCGCCGCACGCCGTTTGCCTCCTCCATGATCGAATGATGCATCACGAAGCCGCAGCTGCTCTCAACGCCGAAGCAGCAGCCGGACAGGAAGCAGCCGATCCGTCCGAAGCCGTGAAACAGCGGAATGCAGACCGCGCCGACGTCCGTATAGCCGCCGATCGGTCGCTTCGTTCTGCGCAGATACAGCCATGCAAGGAGCAGTCCGCAGAGCAGACCGCCGTAGAAAACCGCGCCGCTGAAATATGGGTAGATGAATTTTAAGAAGCTCCCGAAGCTCCCGAAGGCGTCCAGATGCCGGAAGACGACGATCAGCTCCTTGAGGTTTGTCACGCCGTAAAGGATATGTCCGCCGAGAAACGCGCCCGCCGCTGCAAACAGCAGGGCAAACAGCATGTTGATCTCATCGAGTCCCTGCTTTTTTGAAGCAACGTACGCAAAAAGGAGCGTCACAAGGATGCCGGCGAGCGCCGCGAGCGTATACGGGTAGAGCTCGCGTCCGAAAAACGCAATGGGTGGAACCATGGTATCTTCTCTCTTTCACACGGGTTGATAGAAAAGCAGACATAAGCGACGCTTATGTCTGCTTAAAGTGCGAATCAATATGCATTAGCCGCCGTTGGTCAGATCGCCGAGCGCATCGCCGAGCGCGTCCCAGTCAATATCGCCGAGCTGATCCAAGTCGCCGCTTTCAACCACCTCACGAACCTTCTGTGCAGCGCAAGCGCAGGGCAGAGCAATGAGGGTGAAAACGGTGCCAATGATGCCGCAGACCAGACCGGCGACAGCCAGACCCTTGCCGGAGCCAAACTCCTTCGCCTTCTTCATGCCGACAGCGCCGCAAACGATGCCGAGAATGCCGAGAACGATGCCGATCACGACAACGAAAACATAGGCGGAAGTCCAACCGACGATGCCGATGATAACCGCCAGAATGCCGGCAACAAGAGCAATGATCGCAGGTACGTTCGTCTTCTTTTCCATAATTCTACCTCCTCTCTTCTGTTTGATGCTAACACCACAATATGTAGTCTCTTAACATCTTGTTTTTATCTTACACCATACTATATGCAAATGTCAAGTAAAAAACAGAAAAAGCCCGTCCGCCGCAGCGGCTGCGAAGAAAAGCGGAACGAAAAAAGACCTGAACCGCAAGGATTCAGGTCTTCTCCGCGTGTCGAAAAGCCTTTTTCGGCACGCGGAACAGGCTGTCAAAAAGTTCGGAAGACAAGCAACGCACGACCGTCGGCGTACATAGGTACGTTAGGTCGTGCGTTGCGCAGTAAGTCAAAATCCTTGCGTAGCAAGCATTTTTTCAGCGCGAATCGTTAGGAAACGTTCTGGTGTCCGCAAAAGTCAAAGTCTGCGCGGCATGGCAAATATGCTTGTCTGATTTTGACGGTTACGGACTTTTGGACAGCTTGAAAAGACCTGAACCGCAAGGGTTCAGGTCTTTTTGTTCGGAGTTCAGGCCTTGTTTGTCGCCGCGCCGATGATGTACAGGACGGGCAGAGCCAGACCAAGCAGCAGAGAAACAATAGAGAAGTCGCCGCCGCCGACAACCGTCAGGACCACGCTGGCAACGCTGAGCAGCGCACACAGCACGCCCCATACGATGCAGGTCTTTGCCTTTTCGGGCTTCTTGCAGTTGGCAACGCCGAGGATACCGGCAACCAATTCAACAACAGCGCTGACCAGAGCGAGCGCGCCGGCTGCGTAGAGCAAACCGGAGGAAGCGCCAGCGGCAGCCAGAAGAGCGATACCGGCAATCGCGAGGATTGAGAAAATCAAGGCAATCGCGCCGCCGATAATCATCAGAATACCGGTTACCTTCAGCAGGGTTGAGCCCTTCGCGTTTTCTTGCATAACAAAACTCCTTTTCATTATTTGCGCCGAAGCGCTGTTTTGGGAAGCATACTCCCCTATTGATTTTAGCATAAAATGCCGGAAAAGAAAAGGTTTTTTTTACTTTTTTGGTTAATTTTATTTACAATTGTAACAAGCCGGAAACATATTCGTTTTGCCCTCTAAATGAGGCTATTCTACGCGACAGCGGAAACAATCGAAAGCGCCGTCACGTGACGGCGCTTTCGATTATTCTTCGTTTTCTTCGGCAGGCTTCGACGCTTCCTTCTTTTTGCGCAGACCGACGGTCTTTTCGACCGGCATGGAGAAGGCGATGCCCTGCCCGGCGCTGTCAAGTCCCGCGCCGTCGTACAGCGCGCGCAGCACCTGATCCTTGATATCCGCCGGAACGAGCAGCATGACCAGCTCCTTCTCCGGCTGGATGCGGATATTGAATTTTTCCTCCGCCTCTCTGCTGGCGGTGCCGCGACCCTTTAAGATTGTGCCGCCGCCCGCGCCCGCCTTGCGCGCGGCGTCCATCGCCGCCTCTGCAAAGCCGGAATTCACAATGCAGAAAACCGCTTCATAACGGGGCTCCATCATGCTCCCTCCTCTCCGATGAGCCGCAGCTCATTGCTTAAAAAGCCGTAGCTCAGCTTCCCGATCACACTGCTCAGCGGCATCGTAAAGGCGATGCCCGTGCCGCCGTTGACGGATTGGAACCGTTCCTCCACCGCGGTGAGCGCGGCGTCCGCCCGGTCCGCGCGCAGGACGGAAAAAATAACGCTGCGGCGCGCGTCCTTCAGTCCGAGCAGCTCCTGCATATTGCTGTGAGCAGTGCCCGTGCCGACAAAGCTCATCTGCAAATTTGCCTCGAAGCTCTGCACCAGATCGGCAAAAAAGGTTCCCTTTCCCTTATTGACCACCGTGACCAGCAGGACGAGTCGGTTCGGCGCCAAATTGCCGTTCTCCGCCATTTATGACTCCCCCTCCCACGTGAAATAGATGATCTGCTCGTCGTCCGCAGACAGGATCTTGCGAATTTGTACGCGCTGACGGATTCGTCCGGAGAGAATTGAGCGGAAGCCCAAGCTCTGGATTGTAATGAGCGGGGTCATCGCAACGAGGGCGACCACGCCGAACGCGAAATCCAGCACGGCGTCCGCGCCGCGCAGACTAACGCACGCGCCGATGCACATCGGCAGGATGAAGCTGCTGGTCAGCGGACCGCTCGCGACGCCGCCGGAGTCAAAGGCAATCGCCGTATAGAGCTTCGGCACGAAAAAGGACAGTCCCAAGCTCAGCAGATAGCCGGGAATCAGATAGTATAACAGTGAAAAGCCGAGTATCAGGCGCAGGATCGACAGCCCGATGGAAACGCCGACGCCGATCGAGAGCGCGAGCGTCATCTGCCGTTTGGTGACCGTGCCGCCCGTAATCTCCTCGACCTGCGTGTTCAGCACGTGGACGGCGGGCTCCGCCAGCACGACCACCATGCCGATCACAAACGCGAAAATCAGCATCGCCTTGTCGCTGTATGCGGTCAGCGCTTCGCCGATGCGATAGCCGACCGGCATAAAGCCGACCGCGACCGCAACGAGGAACACCACCAGACCGAGGAAGGCGAAGAGAAGCCCGAGCATGATCTGCGTGAGCTTCCGCCGCGGCAGGCGCAGAACGGCGAATTGCAGGATTACAAAAAACGCGGTCATCAGCAGCAGCGATTTTGCAACGTCCCACGCCGTTTCGCCCAGCAGCGCCCAAAGCTCAGAGCCGAACGACGCCTGCATCGAATAGTCCGGCAGCGGCCAGTTCAGCGCGCCCCCGCCCGACGCCGCGGACAGGATCAGTACCGCCAGCACCGGACCGACAGAACAGAGCGCGATCAGTCCGAAGCTGTTCTCCCCCGCTTTCCGGCCGCCGATGGTCTGCGCGATACCGAGCCCCAGCGCCATGATAAACGGCACGGTGATCGGTCCGGTCGTCACGCCGCCCGAATCATACGAAAGCGGCAGGAAGGACGCGGCGCCGTTGGTGATCAGCAGGGCGGAAAAGGCGAACAGCAGCATGTAGAAAAAGAGTAGCATTGCGGTCAGATCGGTCTTCGTCACAATGCGCAAAATCGCAAGCACGAGGAACAGACCGACGCCGACGCCTACCGTGACGAGCAAAAGCGTCGAGGGAATGATCGCGCTGACCTGCCCCGCAAGCACAGACAGGTCCGGCTCAGCAACGGTAATCAGCACGCCCATAAAGAAGCAAACCAAAACCAGCAGACCGATACGCCGCCCCTTCGTCAAGCCCTCGCCAGTATAGCGCCCCATCGGAGTCATCGCCAGATCGGAGCCGAGGTTGAACAGCCCGATGCCGACGATCAGCAGCAGCGCGCTGACGGCAAAAACGCCCCTTTCGAGCCAAGAAAGCGGCGCAAGCGGCGTAAACGAGACAGCCAAAACGATCCCCGCCACCGGAGCGACGGAGAACAACGCCTCGCGTATTTTGGAGAATAAGACTTTTTTCACGGTCGGTACACCTGCAAAACTTATCGTATTCTAAGCTTATTATATCATTCGGGGAAAGGTTGTCAAGGAGGACGTCTATCCGCGCTTTGCAGCATTATTTCATCATACAGCGAATATCCGCCGTATCCTGTACGGCTTCTCGCAGCCAGTCGCAACCGGCATACTGAAAAGGTATAACGATTTCCTGTATCCGATCGGTTTTCGCAGGCCGTTTGAGTTCCTTCGGCAAATAGGGCAAGCCCACTTCCCGCAAGCTTAATACGTCGTTCTGAATCCAGCCGACCGGCGTCCCGTCGCAGTACAGGCAATAGCAACCGAACATCTTTTTCGCCTCAACGTTCAAGCCGCCAAGCAGCTTCAGCCACTCGCGAACCCAGTACTCAGATTGATTGACGCTCATAAACAATCACCAATCAGATTATACCGAAAAACAATCTGTTTCGCAAGCCTGATTTGCCTGCATCCCTGTGAGAGAGATTTGTCTGCATCTGCGCTCCGCGCAGATAAAGGATCGACCAGTGTTCGCACTGGTCGGGTGGTCCCTCGTACACCGTGCGCCGTCGTACTGCCTCGTGAGAGAGATTTGTCTGCATCTGCGCTCCGCGCAGATAAAGGTTCGACCAGTGTTCGCACTGGTCGGCGACATGCCACCGGCATGTCGCATTCAGGTCTTCAAATCTCTCTCACTGTTTTCCGCCACGAAAAAAGGACTTGCGCAGGCAAGTCCTTTTCGTGGCGGAGTGAGAGAGATTTGAACTCTCGCGCGCTTTTACACGCCTACTCCCTTAGCAGGGGAGCCCCTTCGGCCTCTTGGGTATCACTCCGAATAAAAGAAACGATATAAAGGAAAGAATGGCGGAGAGAGTGGGATTCGAACCCACGGCGCATTGCTGCGTCACCGGTTTTCAAGACCGGCTCCTTAAACCGCTCGGACATCTCTCCGAATCACAGCGTAGTAATATTAGCACGCAAGTTTTGATTTGTCAACTCTTTTACGCAGAAAAATATGATTCTCCGGCAGGATCGTTCCTGCGATCCGCACGGCGAGCAGCGCCCAGACAATGACCGGCCACAGTCCGGCATGCAGTGCGCAGGTCAGGTATACCGCGCCGCAGAGAAGAAACAGGCAGCAAGCGCCGCAGACGACTCTCTCCGTCTGTTCCGCCGTGTCCGCTGATAGCAGCAGATGCAGCACGGCGCGCAGAATGCGCCCGCCGTCGAGCGGGTAAAACGGCAGCAGATTGTAGGAAAGCAGCAGCAGATTGACGAACGCCGTCTGCGGCTCCGCTTTCGCAAACAGCGCGAGCAGCAGCGCGTTGACCGCCGGTCCTGCCGCGGCGGCGGCGATTTCCTGCGAATAGCGCAGCGGCTCCGTTACCAGCACCGCGCCGCTGAAGGTCAGGCGCAGCTTATGTACCCGCGCCCGCAGGAGCGTCAGCGCCAGCAGATGCCCCGCCTCGTGCGCACTGACGGAGAACAGAAACGGCGCGAAGGTCTTCGCCGGATCAAAATAGTAATACGCGCACAGGAAGACGATAAACGCGGGGCTGATTTCAAGCGCCCGCAGCCCGCTGCAACGTCTCACGAAACACCTCCACCGCCCTCTTCACGCCCTCGCCGGACGTAAGCCTGCCGAAAAACGCCGCGATCGCCTGCGCGGCCTCTGAACGCTCCGCGCCCGCGATCCACGCGCCAACCTTCTCTCCAAACGCTGGATATGCCTGTTTCAGCACCAGTATCAGCACAACGAACAGCAGACAAACGGTAACCGCGCGGTAGAAGCCGCATGCAATTCTACGCATTATCCTCTTCACCCCGGCAATATTTTATGGAGTTTTTTCCAAAATATACTTTTCTGCTTGACAAATGAAGTTTTCGTGCGTATAATAGCAACGCAATCGGGGTGTGGCGAAGTTTGGTATCGCGCTTGGTTCGGGACCAAGAGGCCTCGGGTTCAAATCCCGACACTCCGACCATGCTGAGTATTCATAACACAAGGGAGTTATGGATACTCAGCTTTTTTATATATTCAGCTTCGTTTACTGCTTTTTCCTTTATATTGCCAATTCCAAAATATTGTGCTATCTCTACAGGATTTCATAATAAAAAACACTTGCGCTATGAACACTCCGACATTCTGTTTTTCATGGTTCCGTCGTCCATAAAGGCGGCGTTTTTCTTTTGCTGTTCTGTCCATCTGAAGTTTCGGTCGGGCGATGCCCAGTCTGGGCTTTTCCGAGAGATGCTTGACAGCGATGCCCTAACGGGTATGGTTTTTCAGACGGATTCTACAAGAATCATAGACGCTCCCGGTGGATTCCCATTCTCTGAAATGAGATTTTTTTAAATTTGTTGTTTTGTGTTGCAATATAGGTGTTCTTTTTGTTTTAGATCATAGAAGCAATTATCCAAGCAGCACTATATAAAACACAAGAACAACCAAAAAGATGGAGGAGTAGTTTATGCCGACAAAATTAAAGAAGAATCCCATTTCGATTTTTGTTAGTTCGACTTATAAAGACCTGTCTGCGTATCGCAACGAAGTCGAGCAAAAGCTTATTTCCATGGAGCAAGCCTACAAGGGAATGGAATACTTTGGATCAAGTTCCACCACCCCATTAGAGGTTTGCAAGCAAAAGCTCAGTGAATGTAAATTAATGGTTTTACTTATTGGCGTTTCTTATGGCTCGATTGAACCAAAATCAGGAAAGTCATTCACAGAAATTGAATACGATTATGCCGAAGAATTAAGTATACCGATTCTTTGTTACTTTGCGGATACATCTTCAAGCAACCTTGAGATACCATTTGATGCGGTTGATACAACAAACAAAGGAAAACTGGATGCTTTCAAGGAAAAAATACGCGCTGATCATTTGGTATCAGAGTTTACTACTACTGAAGATTTGGGCGCAAAGGTATTGCATGATGTCCCTGCTGAATTAGAAAAGCTCTCATATCTATCAACTTCAGAATCCAAAAAAGCCGTAACTACGGACATCTCAGTAGATATCTTAATTCAAGGTGCAAATCTTTTTGAAAAATTTTGGCTTAGACCACAAAAACTTGCTGGGAAGTTAGTTCCTTTACGCCTTAGAATTAATAAGAAACTCAGCGGATGGAAGGTCAAAGATGAATTAATTCGGTCTATAGGCTTGACAGTGGGAGATACTGTCAGCACAGAAGTATCTATTCAATTAGGCGCTGGATTAATTGATGATGATGGCGATACGGACCTCTTTGCCGACGGCGAAGCAGCAGACTGGTTGATCGATCAGATTCAGGCTACGGGAAGCGTCGAAGGTTGTATCATTGATTGCTATGTTCGTTTTGTTTACAGTCGAGCCCCTGTAGGAGGCGGAAACAAAATGGTAAATAAAGCGTCGCTTGTATTGGCAAACGGTATAGGATTCGTTGGCGTAGATAAGAACTATGCAATTACAAGACAATCTGAAATGCAACTGGGGATTCCAATGACTTGATGAGATTGCTGGCAGCACTTCCGTAGAGCCATTCTGCAAAAGGACAAGTTGCATTTAAACTTGTGTAGAGATTGGGGCAGTTTTGCTTCTAGTTGCATGCACGAGCACGAATATGAGCTATGCTGCTGTTTCTGGAATATGTGCCCGCAGTTGTTATGTATTTCGCCAAGTCCGTTATAAACACTCGGACCGAAGCGAAAATCATGTCAAGAAGTGGCAGGATTTTCGCTTTGTATTATTCAATTTTCATCATTTTTATTCATTTAGTTAAGAATATACCCTTCACTTGTGGTAAGAATATCCCGACCAAAAAAGGGCTTGCTTTTGCAGGTCCTTTTTCATTTTATTTGCGTCTGCCGCGAGCGCGGCGGGTTTTTCGGTATATATAGCGGGCGGCGCCTGCGCGCGTTTCGCCGCGAAGCGGCAAATTCCCGCCGTTTTCGGCATAATTTTTATTGACTTATACATTAATTCTATTTATAATATGTAGTTAAGATTATAGTGGTATTTTAGGCTTTTGTGTAATCCCGTTGCAAAGCCGCCCTTCCACAGCGATTCCTCATTACGATAGCACAAGGTGATGCTTTGAAAACCAAAATGCAAGCGTTTCTGAATGCAAAACGGCAGTGGCTCTTCCCGCTGCTGCTCGTGCTTGCGGCGGCGGTCGCCGTTTCGGTGATACTCCTTGCAGGCGAGCGGACGCAGAAAGAAACGCCCGATTCCACTTCTGACGCGCCCGTTCACACGGAGCCCCTCGCGGAAACCGCAACGGAGGTCGAAACGGACGCGGTTCCCGCAACCGAATCGCAGCTCCATCCGGCGGATTATCTTTCCCATGAGGCGTATATGCACGGCTTTGACTCTTTTTTCTCGCCGAACCGTTCGCTCACCCGCGCGGAGGCAGCCATTCTGATCTATCGGCTGTTCGGCGGCGAGGAAAACGCTGAAGCGTTCTTCTACGACGTGTCGGAGGACAGCGGCAATTATCATGAGATCGCGGCGGTCTGCGACCGCTTTCCTTCCCTGCGGGAGGACCGGTTTCTTCCGGACGAGCCGGTTCTGCGCGAGGATTTGTTCGCCGCCCTTTGCAGCGCAGCCGGGCAGGAGCTGCCGGACGAGCTTCTGTCCGAGGACGCGCCCTACACCGCCTTTGCCCTGCGAAGGGGCTGGTTTTACGCCGACGCCGCTTCCGACTACGTTTCCCGCGGCGAAGCGGCACACATATTCAACCGCGTTTCGGGTCGTTCCCCCGATCGCCTTCTGCTTTTGCGCGAAACGCCCGTGATCTTCGTCGACGTCTCCCCCTCCTGCCCCTACTACGCGGATATTATGGAGGCGGCGGCGCCCCACGAGTATTATATACAGGGCACCGCAGAGCGATGGGACGACACGGCGTTTGCGGAACTGGACGGCGGGCTCTACCGGCAGAACGGCGTCGCCTATTATCTCCGAGCGGACGGCACGCTTCTGACGACGCCCGGCTTGCAGGAGATTCCGTCCGGCACGGTCCTCGTTGCCGATGAAAGCGGCTTGATCTACGCGGACAACCGCCCGCATTGGACGCCGGACGGCGTGGTCTTCTGCCGCAGGAGCGGCACCATATTGAAGGGCGGCAGCTACAACGGCTGCACCTTTGACGAAAGCGGCTTCTATACCAGCGGCGACGCAGAGCTGGACGCTTACGTGCAGGCGGTCTACGACGAATGCACGACGGCGGATATGGCGCAGGCGGAAAAGCTGCGCGCCTGCTACGACTACGTGCGCGACTTCCGCTACCTCGGCAGAAACAGCCCGCTTGCGGATTCGGTCAAAACCATGCCGACCGATCTGGCGCTGGGCTACGCCCGCAAAATTTTTGAAACAGGCAAGGGCGACTGCTATAACTTTACGGCGGCGTTCCTCTTCCTTGCCCGCGGTCTCGGCTACGACGCGGAGGGCGTGATCGGTTATTGCGGCTACATGTGGTCGCGCAGCGCCATTCCGCACGGCTGGGTCACGATCACCATGGACGACGGAGCGGTTTATCTCTTCGACCCGCAGATCGAAAACTATAACCTCCGCGCCGGCGTCAGCAACGAGTACTACGGTGCTTTCATGACGACGTACGAGCAGTCGTACGCGAATTACTATCCCAACTGATTGGAGAACCCGAAATGAAAAAGCTCGCACTGATCCTTTCTTTGTTATTGCTTCTGACGGCTTGCGGCAGCACCGTCGCGCCGGTCGTAACGACCGAGGCGACTTCGACAGAGGCGGCGGTGAATGAAACCGAAGCTCTCACCGAAGCGCCCACCGAAGCGTCAGCGACGGAAGGCGTCGTCGAATCGCTTTCCTGCACAACCGACTTTGAGATCGCCAAAACCTTCATTGATAAAAACTTGGACGAGCTGAAGGCTGCCATCGGCGAGCCGGTCGACGCCTACTACGAAGAATCCTGCATCGGCGAGGGCGAGGACGGTATCCTCGCCTACGACTATTTTACTGTTTATACATTCCGTCCGGCGGACGGCAGCGCGGAGACCGTGGTCGACGCAGAAATGAACGATTGAGGTGCGTCATGAAAAAGCTTGCAATCTTTTGCCTGATCGCCGCGCTTACGGTTTCCCTCTTCGCCTGCGCCGGAGGAGGCGCGAAGCTGACGGAGGACGATCTTGCCCTCCGTGTCGACGGCTTCAACGTGAACGTAAACACGACGATGGACGACGTCCGCGCCGCGCTGGGCGAGGCGGAGGAATACGCCGAGGCGATCTCCTGCGTCTATGAGGGCATGGACAAGACCTTCACCTACGGCGATACGACCTTCTACACCTATCCCGACGGCGAAACGGACCGCCTGATGGAGATCTGCTGCGCCGGCGGCGACGCGGCGACCGCCAAGGGGATCACCTTCGGCGCGAGCGTTGCCGAGATCGAAGCTGCCTACGGCAAGAACTACATGCGCAGCGGCAAGCTGCTGACCTACGCTCTGCCGGCTTCCGGCAAGGACATGGAGCCGGCTTCCCTGTATTTTGTTTTGGAGAACGACTGTGTCGCCGAGATCGGTATGACGGCGGAGCACAGAGCGGAGTAATCTATGAAAAAACGTATTCTTCCCCTGCTGCTCGCGGTTTTGCTGCTGCTCGCCGCCTGTCGGAGCCAGCCGGAGTATCTTTCCGGCAAGACGACCGGTGAGCCCGCGCTGGATGAGAGCGTGGAGGCGCTGCTGACCGAGGTTTGCAGGGACAGCGACGATCCGCTCGCCGCCGTCTACGACTGGCTGTGCGGCGAGCTTAAATACCGCGCCAATCCGGGCGAAAGCGTCAAAGCGTTCACGGATGAAACTGTCGTTTCCCTTGCAAAGGAAGCGCTGGACAAGCGCCGCTGCGACTGTGACGGCGAGGCTGCGCTGACCGCCGTGCTGCTGCGCCGGATGGGCTATGACGCCGAGATCGTGCAGGGACAGTTCCTGCGCGGCGAGGGCGGGCAATGGGTCGAGCACGCATGGGTGCGCGCCACGGTCAACGGCGCTCTCTGCTATTTCGACCCGCTCTATGACGCGCACTTTTCCGACGGCGACGCCCGTTCCTGCTTCATGGCGTCCGACGCCGAGCTGGAAGCGACGCACCGCTGGAAGTAAGGAGGCGCGGTCATGTTTCTTTTGGATAAGCTGGCGCACTACGCCGGCGCCGACCGGATCGCCCTGCTGTATCGGGGACAGTCTCTCTCCTACCGCGCCTTGCACCGGCAGGCAGGCGCCTTTGCCGCCTATTTGCTCGATACCTTCGGAGAAAGCGACGCTCCCGTGCTGATCTACGGACACAAGGAGCTCCTCATTCCCGTCTGCATGTTCGGCGCGATCAAGGCGGGACACAGCTACGTTCCCGTGGATACGACCTTCCCACCGGAACGCGTCGCGCAGATCGTCGAGCAGGCAGCGCCCTGTCTGACCGTCAATCTGACGGAGACGAAGCTTGCCGCCGCGCCGATGCTCGGCGCAGACGCGCTTGCGGATATTCTTGCCAAGTACGACGGACTGTTCGACGGCGCTGACCGCATCACGGACGATCACGTCGTCTATACGCTCTTTACCTCCGGCACGACCGGCAAGCCGAAGGGCGTGCAGATCACCGCTGGGAACATCGCCGCGTTTGACCGGGGCGTCGCGCCGTGGTTTGACTGCGATCTTGACGGCGGCGTGTTTTTGAACGAGATTTCCTATTCCTTTGACGTATCCGTCTGCGCGCTCTACTACGCGCTCAGCCGCGGCATGACCCTCTATACCGTGGACAAGCAGACGCTGGACGATCCGAAAGCGCTCTTTACCGCGCTGCGCGAAGCAAGCGTTGATTTCTGGGTATCCACCCCGTCTCTGGCGGAATTCTGCATCCGCTCGGAGCAATTCAGTGAAGCCCTGCTGCCGGATACGAAGAAATTCGTCTTCTGCGGCGAGGTCCTGACGAAAAAGCTGGCGCAGGAGATGCTGAAGCGCTTTCCGCACGCGGAGATAATCAACGCCTACGGTCCGACAGAAACGACGGTGCTGGTCACCGCGATCAAGGTCGACGCGTCTCTCTGCGCCGACGCCCCTTCCGTGCCGATCGGTTATCCCTTCTCCAATCTGCGCGCACGGATCGCCGCGCCGGACGGGGCGGAGCTTCCCGACGGGCAGGACGGCGAACTGCTGATTCTCGGCGACTGCGTCAGCCCCGGTTATCTGCGCCGTCCCGATCTGAACGAGCGTGCGTTCTTCACGGACGCGAAAACCGGTCTGCGCGGGTATCATACCGGCGACCTCTGCCGCATGGAAAACGGTGTGATCTACTATCTCGGCAGGATGGACGGGCAAGTCAAGCTCAACGGCTTCCGCGTGGAGCTGGAGGACGTGGAGAGCAATCTGCTGCGCGTGGAAAATATCGCGCGCGCCGCCGTCGTACCCCTTTGGGAGGACGGAAAGGTCGTCGCGCTGACGGCGTTCGTTCTGCTCCAAACGCCCGACGGGCTTTCCTCTCTGGCGCGCGCCAAGAAGATCAAAGCCGCGCTTGCTGCGTCTCTTCCCTCGTATATGATTCCGCGCAAGATCGTCGCGGTGGACGGCTTCCCGATGAATACCAATGGGAAGATCGACAAAAAAGCCCTGTCGGCGCTTGCCTGACAGACCGGAGGACTGGTTATGACTCCATATAACGGGCTGCCGTTTTTCTGCATACTCGTGATTGTCTTGCTTCCCGCCGCGATCCTCGGACATTTCGGCAAGCGTCTGCGGCTTTACGGGCTGCTCGCAACCATGCTCGTCCTGCTCGCGGTCTTTGAGGGCTGGACGGCAAAGCTTCTGCTTTTGCTGTTCTGGGCGCTGCAAACTGCGCTCTGTTTTTCGTATCTTGCCGTGCGGAAACGCTGCGAACAGCGTTGGATGCTGTGGATTTTTCTGCTTGCCTCCCTTGCGCCGCTGCTGCTCGTCAAGCTCGCGGTCTTCGTGCCGAGGCTGCTGTTTCTGGCGATCCTCGGCGTCAGCTACATGACCTTCCGCGCCGTGCAGGTGCTGATCGAGATTTACGACGGACATATCAAAGCGCTGAACCTGTTGGATTTCAGTTATTTCCTGCTGTTCTTCCCCTCCGTTTCCTCCGGTCCCATCGACCGCTACCGCCGCTTTTCCGACGATCTTGCAAAGCCGCTCGAACGGGACGCCTATGACAGGCTCGCGCTGGAGGGCTTCTGGAAGCTCATGACCGGCGCTCTGTACAGCTTCGTCGTCGGCAATCTGATCTGGCAGTACTGGCTGGAGGCGCTGCCGCAGTCGGGCTTCGGTGCGACCGTCGGCTATATGTACGGCTACACCCTGTTCATGTTCTTCAATTTCGCGGGCTACAGCCGTATGGCGATCGGCTCCGCGTATCTCCTCGGCGTCAAGTTGCCGGAAAACTTCAACCTGCCGTTTCTCAGCAGGGACATGAAGGATTTCTGGTCGCGGTGGCACATTTCTCTTTCCACGTGGCTGCGCGACTACGTCTACACGCGCTTCTGCACGCAGGCGCTGCGGAAAAAGTGGTTCGGCGGCGGACGCGCAAGCTCCTACCTCGGCTATTTTCTCACGATGCTGCTGATGGGCGCGTGGCACGGTCTGACCCCTGCCTATCTGATCTACGGCGCGTACCACGGCGTTTTGATGAGCCTCAACGAGGTGCTTGACACAAAATGGAAGCGCTTCCGCAAGCTAAAAAAGAACAACGCGGTCAGCATTCTGCTGATCTTCATTACATTCCATTTGTTCAGCTTCGGTCTGCTGATTTTCTCCGGCAGGCTGTTATAGGAGGGCAAGTCATGCTCGAAAGAATCATTGACATCATCACCGATATTTCCGGCGCGGACGAAGGCGAGATTGAAGCCGGCACCGAGCTGTTTGACGAGGGAATTCTGGATTCCTTCGGCGTCGTGCAGCTGTTCGTGCGGCTGGAGGAGCTCGGCGTAAAGCTCGACGTTGCGGAATTTGAACGCGATCAGATCTCCACGCCCGCGAAGATCGCCGCGCTCTGTGAATAACCATGCGGAAGAAAAAGATTATTCTGTCCTTCCTCTGCTGCCTGCTCTGCGCCGCAGCCGTTTTGACCGGCGTGACGCTGTACATCCGCGGCACGATGCCGGACTATCCGGACGCGCTCGGCTCCGATCCAAACGTGACGGAGAAGATCACGGGGCTGTACCTGCTGCGGCAGGCGGCGCAGGCGCCGGACACCCTGTTGGTTTTCGGCTCAAGCGAATTGAAAACGGCGGATATTTCCACACATCCCGCGAATTTCTTTGCAGGCAAACGCTGCGGCTTTCAGGTCGATCTGATCGGCAGAGGCTCCTGTCAGTCGCTCGTCCACGCGCTTGCGATCGCGGCGGGCGGCGACGCGCTCAACGGCAAAAAGGTCGTGCTGATCACCGCCCCGCAGTCCTACGTGCAGGAAGGCATCGCGCCCGATCTGTTCATGGCGAATTTTTCCGAGCTGCAGGCGCTCGCCATGCTGGAAGACGACACAATCAGCGACGTGGTCAAGGTCTATCTGTCCTATCGAATTCAAACGCTGATCCAACGCTACAACGAAGAAAACGGGACTTCCCTGCAGACCTGCACCGCCGCCGGAGTTCTGACGAAGGCGAAGACAGACCGAAACGACGCGCTTTCCTCCCTGCTCCTGCCTTACCGCGCGCTCTCCGACTGGGCGCTTGACTGCAAGGACAGGATCGAGGCGCGTGCGGTGATGCGCGATTATTCGGACGTTCCCGCGCCGCAGGACGCCGCCGCAATCGACTGGGCGGCGGAGGAAGCAGCCGCGCTCCGACAGGCGGCGGAAATGGTCACAAACAACGACTTTTATATGCAGGACGACTACTACAGCACCTACGTCGGACGGAAGCTCGCGCAGCAGGAAGGCAAGGACGGAGATTTGTCCTACGACGTTTCGCCGGAGTACCTCGACCTGTGCTGTCTGCTGGAAATCTGCCGGCAGAAGAACATGGAGGTCCTGTTCGTCCACGTGCCGATGAACGGCAAGTGGAACGATTATACCGGCTTCTCCGCCGAACGGCGGGAAAACTATTACGAAAAGGTGCGCATGATCGTCGAAGAATTCGACAATGTGACCTTGCTCGATCTGACAGATTTCGAGTACGAGCCCTATTTTCTCTGTGATACAATGCATCTCGGATGGAAAGGATGGTTGGAGGTTGATCGCGCAATTATCGAGTTTTATCAGTAGAATCAAGCCGTTCTTCCTTTCGCATACCGTTTTGCGTATCGCGCTTTACGGCTTGATCGCCGGAGCCGTTTTCATCGTATGGCTCCTGTGCAAGGGGGAAGGCGTCGCCTTCCTCTACAGTGAGTTTTAAATGAAAGGAGCAACCAAAGTGAAACGAACGATTGCTATTATTCTTCTGGTCGCTGTGCTGCTTCTCACTGCCTGCACGCCGTCGAACGGGGCACTGTTTGAAAAGGCGACCGCCTGCATCGGAAAAACGGCGGATGATCTCAAAGAGGAGATCGGTCAGCCGAACTACGTTAAGTACGCCTCCTCCTGTCTGGGAGACGGTCAGGACGGCGAGCTGTTCTATAACGGCTTTACCGTATACACTTATCTCGACACGGACGGAACGGAAACCGTCTACGACGTGATCGAAACCGATCCGGGCACGACGGCAAACACCGATAATTAACGGGAAAGGAACGCCATGAAGCATTCTTTTGCGCTGCGCGCCCTCGCGCTGCTGCTCTGCGCGGCGTCTCTGCTCGGTCTTTCGCTCCCCGCGCAGGCGGAAACCGACTCCTACGTGGAGAGCATTCTGGAGCGCATCGCGCTGCCCAAGGTGATGGGCACGGGAGTTTTTGAATTTGAAGGCGTCGCCTTCCGTCGGCTCTATCTGCCGGAATACGTATTCGAGCGTTACGCCGATTCCTCCTTCGCCGTTTATCCCGGCGAAACGGACGATCGCGTCGGCGAGATCAAACGGATTCTCAATTCCGACAAGGCAAGCGACCTTTACTTCCTCGAAAACGAGCTGGTCACCTACACGCAGATTCGTCCCGAGGTCGTCAACTTTTTTGACGACCATCTTGCGACGCTGTTTGAAACAATCTACCTGTTTTTCGGGCTGGAGGGCAAGGCGCCCTGTCTGGACGAGCTGACCTGTTATCTGATTGATCTGTTGAAGAACGTCAGTAAATCCAAGGACAATCTCGCCAATCATCCCGAAATCATCGCTGACTACCGCGACATACTCCACGATATGGAAGCCGTCTATAAGTACAAGCTGACGAAGAACGGCACACAGGGCACGATCGCACGCAGCGGTGAAACGGATAACATGTATTATTTCGCCCAAACCGACCCGGATTGGGCGGCTACCCCCTTTGAATACGAGCACAACGGCGATACCATCAAGGATCGCGGCTGCGGCTGCGCCTGCGCCTCCATGGTGATTTCCACCTATCACAAGGTCGAGATCACACCGCGCTGGATGTGCACCTTTGCCATTCAGGACAACTGGCCGGTCAGCTACGGTCTGCCGGACGAGTACTTCCCCGGTATCGTCGATAAATACTACAGCAGTTTGGAAACCGAGCGCTACGGCACGGTCGTCCACACGCCAAAGCTGCTTTACAAGAGCGAACTGGACATGACGACCCTTGCCGACCAGATCGGCAATCAGGGCTATCTTGCGATCATCCATGTCGTTCGCGGCGCCTTCACCAGTCAGGAGCACTACATGGTGCTTGCCGACTACAAAGAGATCGACGGCTCGGGCTATTTCCTCGTCGCCGATCCCTACGTTCAGCCGAGCCGCTACTCCAGCCTCGATCAGCTCAGGGATACCGGTACGGGAAACGACGGACTGATCTATGCGACGGCGGACGTGCTCTACCGCGACTGCAAGGCGCTGTTGCTGTTTGAGCAGGATCGCAACGATTTCCCGCTGTTTTGCAGAGCGGAAACGCCCTTGACCTTTGCCGCCATCGGAGGATAAGCATGGAACACATCACCCCGCAATACAAGCGCGGAAAATACATTCGCAGAAGGAATCGCAAAAAGCGCATCGTCATTCTCTGCCTCTGCGCCGCCGTCGTGCTTGCCGCAGCCGCCCTGCTGTTCTTCTTCCGGGATCGGCTCTTTGGCGGCAGCGAGCCCGCGCCGACGGACGCAAGCGGCACGCCGATCAGCACCGAAGCGCCGACGGAGGAAGCGACCGAAGCGCCGATCTCCGGCAGAGAGGTCACGCTTGCCGACGGCAAGCTTCTGCTGACCTACGACAGCGACGCCTTGACGCTGATCAAGGACGCGGAACTGACGACGCTTTTGGGAAAGTCTTCCGTCGCGGATACCCCGCGCGTGGACATTCAGAAGCTGCCCGGCAAGCTCGGTATGCTCCGCGACAGCGAGCTGGAGCGCATTGCAATCGCGCTGATGCAGGCGTATTACTATCACCCGCAGCACACGGCTGACGTCGAGCTTGCTGTCAGCCGGAACGATTCGCATGAATTTGCCGGGACGATGCAGGTTCCCGCCATCGACGACGCCCCTGCGGCAGTTTGTTCCGTCCGCCTTCTGGCGGTCGGCGACGAGCTCTGGGCGGCAGTGCTCTTGCAGCCGGAGGGAACGGAAAACGCCGCTCTGGTCAACGCGTTCCGATGGCTGACCCCTACCGAGGAGAACGGTTAAGTGAAAAAATACGCGATTCTTTTTCTTCTTCTGTTCGTGCTGCTGAACGGCTGCACGTCATGCAAGGAAGCGCCGGCGGTACGGAACGGCTTCGTATCGGACGGCGACAGCTTAATATACTATCGAAACGACGCGCCCGTCCGGTTTTCCCCCGGAATTCAGACGATCGACGGCAAAGCGTATTACGTCGAAGCCGACGGCGTCGGCATCTGCGGTCTGACAAGCTGCTGCGCGAAGAAGGACGGACAACTGCTGTGCTTCAAGGAGGATTCCTCCCTGCTGCGCGTCAGCGGCGAAGGCTTTGTCAGCCTTGAGGACGGTCTGTATTACGCGCAGGAGGAGGGCTACGCCCTCTGCACCGCCAGAGAGCAGGTCCTTCTGATCGGCGACGCGCTTTTCGCCTTTGACGCGGGCTGCCGCGTCATGGCGCTTTCCGCGGGAGTGCAGGACATTTTCGGAAGCCTGTACTACGTGCCGGAGGACGGCGCCGCGATCGACCGCCCGCCGGAGGGTCCGCTCCTGCTGGAAGACGGTCTGTACTATGCCAACGCCGACGGCACGCTGGCGGCGAATGCGGAAGTCGGTTACCTCTGCTTCGGCGCGGACGGTCGCTATACCTCCGGCAGCGAAACGCTCGACGCGCAGGTCGAGGCGTTACTCACGCAGGCGCAGGTCGGCGGAAACGATCCGATCAAGGATTTCCGCCTTTGCTACGCGTATATCCGCGACAATTTCCGCTATCTCAGCATGGCGCACTACCCCGCCGGATCGACCGACTGGGCGCAGTCCAGCGCGGAGGTCTTCTTCCGCAACGGCAAGGGCAACTGCTACTGCTGGGCGGCGGCGCAGATGTACTGCGCGCGCAGGCTCGGCATTCAGGCGTACTGCGTCGCCGGCTGGGAGGACAAAAACACCAACGACCACGCGTGGGTCATGGCGGAGATCGACGGCGAGACGTATCTGTTTGACGCGGAGCTGGAATACGCCCTCATCAACATCTACGGCAGCGAGCCGGTCGACATGTTCATGACGGCGCAGGTCGGCGGCTTATTTAACGGTTTTTCTTACTATTTCCCCTGACGGGTCCTTCGATCAAAGGAGAGGTGTTGCATGAAACGAGCATTCTTGATTCTTTTGTTCATCTGCGCGCTGGCCGCGCTCCTTGCCGTGCACGGCTTTGCGGCGGAGCCTGATCCGACGGAGCCGACGGAGCCGGAGCCGATCGAGGTGATCGAGGCGGAAGACGGCGAACTGCATCTTGCCTATATCCACGGCACCGCAAACGGTCTGTTTCTGCCGCAGGCAACGATGACGCGCGCGGAATTTGCGCAGATGATCTGGAATCTGCAAAGCGATCCCGCCGCAGGCGTCTCTGTGTTTTCCGACGTGCAGAGCGGCGCATGGTACGCTCCCGCCGTGAATTCCCTCGCTGAGATGAAGGTGCTCGGCGGCTACGCCGACGGCACCTTCCGCCCGATGAATCCCGTAACCCGCGCGGAATATGTGCGGATTCTTGCCGTGCTCAGCGGCAGGCAGCCGAACGAATCGTGCTACTACACCGACGTTTCCTACGACCATTGGGCATACAACGAAATCTGCCTTGCGGCGCAATGCGGCTGGATGAAGGGCTATGAGGACTACAGCTTCCACCCCGACGCGCCGATCACCAGAGCGGAGGCAGTCACCGCCCTCAACCGTTATCTCGGCAGAATCCCGGACGAAACGTCCATCAACGTCATTTTATCCGCCTCTCTTTTCCCTGACGTTCCCATGGGAAGCTGGTATTATTACAACGTCATGGAGGCGGCGCTCGACCATACCGCCGCCTGCACGGAGCGTTCGGAAATCATCGGCGCGCTGCCGCATTCCAAGACCGAGCTCAAGGACGGCTTCCATGTGCTCAACGGAAAGCTCTATCTGATCATTGACGGCTATTTCGTCACGGAGGAAGGCGACGGCGTGTATAACGGCGTGACCTACCACTGCGCGGGAGAGAGCGGCGTCTGCACGGCGGACGGCTCCTCCATTACGCTCTGGGACGGCGAGATCTGCCTGCTCTACGACGGCACGATCGCCAAAAAAGCAGGCTTATTCGAGCTCGACGGCGACCTCTACTATCGCAGAGCAGACGGCTCCCTGCTGACGAACGGCACGTGGAACAGCATGAGATTCGACGCGGAGGGTAAATACACCAGCGGCAGCCGGGCGATCGACTCCTACGTCCGCGACATCATCGACGAAGTGACGACCGCCGGGATGACCCAGCGGGAAAAGCTCCGCGCCTGCTATGACTACATCTATTATCACATGGAGTATCAGGCAAACAACGACCACCCCGCGCTCGGCGCCGACGCGAGCCTGTGGACGGAACAAAGCATGCTCCGTCTGATCGACCGCGGCAAGGGCAACTGCTATTGCTTTGCTTCCGAAATGTACTACCTTGCGCGCCAGCTCGGCTATTATCAGGCGCACGCCATCTCCGGCAGATTCGGCGGTCTGCTCCGCGACCACGCATGGGTGGAGCTCCCGATCGACGGCGTGAACTATATCCTCGATCCTGAGGTCGACAGCAAATACTTCCCCGAAGGTCCCGGACAGCTCTTCCTCGTACGCTACAGCGAGGCGCCCTTCAGCTACTGGAAGTAAGCGCGTATGGCATTCAGTAGCGCGGCGTTCGTATTCGCCTTTTTACCGATCGTATTCCTTCTGCACTGTCTCATCAAGAATCAAACGGGCAGGAATGCGATGCTGATCGCGGCAAGCCTGCTGTTCTACAGTGCGGGCTCGCTGGTGCATCTGCCGCTTCTGCTGGCGGTCGCGGCGGTCAACTTCCTTGCCGGTCTGCTGTTTCAGAAGCAGACGCGGCGAAAAAAGCTGATTCTGATTCTTGCGCTGGTCCTCAATCTGGGCGCGCTGGTCATCTTCAAGTACCTTGACTTTTTTACGGACAGCGTCAACCGCCTGTTCGGGTTATCCGTCCCGCTCGCAGGGCTTGCCCTTCCGATCGGCATCTCCTTCTTTACCTTTCAGGGCTTGTCCTATACGCTGGACGTCTATCGCGACCGCACGGTCGGCACGCGCAGCTTCCGGGAGCTTCTGCTTTACATTTCCTTCTTCCCGCAGCTGATCGCAGGACCGATCGTCAAATACCACGACGTTGCGCAGCAGATTCGCAGCCGCAGCGCGTCGGCGCGGGACATGGCGGCGGGCTGCCGCAGATTTATCGTCGGTCTGTCGAAAAAGCTGCTGATCGCCGATCTTCTGGCAACCGCGGTCGATGCGATCTACGCAAAGAGCGCCCTCGGCGACGCAAGACTGTCGCTGGTCGCGGGGCTCTGCTACGCCATGCAGATTTATTTCGATTTCAGCGGCTACAGCGATATGGCGATCGGCATGGGCAGGATGTTCGGCTTCCGGTTTCTGGAAAACTTCGATCATCCCTACACGGCGAGCAGCATACGGGAATTCTGGCGCAGATGGCATATTTCCCTCTCGTCGTGGTTCCGCGAGTATCTGTATATCCCGCTCGGCGGCAATCGAAGGGGCGCGGCGCGCACCTGTCTGAACGTTTTGATTGTCTTTTTCCTCACGGGGCTCTGGCACGGCGCGAGCTGGACCTTCGTTCTGTGGGGACTGTGGCACGGGCTCTGGTCCGTCGCGGAGCGCGTCACGCCGCTCAAAAAGCTCTCCGGCACGGTGTTCGGGCATGTCTATACGCTGCTCCTTGTCGTCCTCGGCTTCATGCTCTTCCGCGCGGACAGCATCCCGCAGGCGTTTTCCATGATCGGCAGCCTCTTTACCGGCTTCGGCGCTTCGCGCGACGCGACCCTGCTGCTGCGTGAGGTCATGACGTGGAAGGTCGCGGCTGCGGCGGCGGTCGGCGTTCTGCTCTGTACCGGCGCGCAGCGCAGGCTGCGCGCGTGGGCAGAAAAAATGCAGCCGCTGCAGGCTGCCGCCTACGTCGGCGCGATTGCGCTCTTCGCGCTGTGTATGCTGCGTCTTGCCTCCGCGTCATTCAACCCCTTTATCTACTTTCAGTTTTAGGAGGGCGTCGGCATGAAGAAGAATTACGGCTACTTGATCTTTCTCGGCGTTTTCCTGCTGATGTGCCTGTCGCCGCTCGTCGGTATGGCGATTTCGGGACCGTCCGAAGGGGTCGGAAACGAAGTCCTTGCCCCCTCTCCCTCCCTTACGAAGGCGGGCGGCTTCAACCTGTCGTTTCTGAACGACACGAGCGATTATTTCGCCGACCGCTTTGCCGGGCGGCAGGAGCTCGTCACCGCCGACGCAAAGCTGGAGGCGGCGCTGTTCGGCGAATCCGCCGAGGAAAAGGTCATTCTCGGCAAAGACGGCTGGCTTTACTACAAATCCACGCTGGACGATTATCAGGGGCAGAACCTGCTCTCTGACCGCGCGCTCTGGTCGGCGGCGCACTGCCTCGCCTTGATGCAGGAATATGCGCAGGAGCAGGACGTCTCGTTCCTGTTCACCGTTGCGCCGAACAAGAACGCCCTCTATCCCGAATACATGCCCGACCGCTGTCTCCGCACCGACGCGCCCGGCAATTCAGAGCGCCTGTACGACGCACTGCGGCAGGAGGGCGTGCCGTTTGCCGATCTGAAGGCGGCGTTCCTCGCGGAAGACCGCGTACTCTACCATCGCCTCGACTCGCATTGGAACAATCTCGGCGCGGCGCTGGCGCACGACACGCTTCTCGACGCGCTTGGGAAGGATGCGGAACGCTTTTATCTCCCCGACCGCTTTACCGCCGTGCAGGATCACGACGCCGATCTGTATCAGATGCTCTATCCCGCCGGAACGGAGAAGGATGTGCAGCTCTATCCGGATCGGGCTTGGAGTTTTTCCTACGACCGTCCGATCCGCAGCGCAGAGGATCAAACGATCTTCACGAGCTGCGACGGTCAGAACGGAGCGCTCCTCATGTTCCGCGACTCCTTCGGCAACACCCTGCATACGTTCATGGCGGAGAGCTTCGGCGCAGCCTGCTTCTCCCGCGCCATGCCCTACGATCTTTCTCTGCTCGACAGCGAAAGCGCGGACACCCTCGTCATTGAAATCGTGGAGCGGAACATCGGCAGGCTCGCGCAGTATGCGCCGATCCTGCCCGCGCCGACGCGTCAAATCAGCGTGCCGCAAGCCTGTGACGATACCGTACGGTTCACCTTCGCTTTCTCCCAGACGAACGGCAATACGATTTGCTGCGCCGGCAATCTGACCTGCGCGCCCGATACCGACTCGCCGATCTGGCTGGTCTGCGACGGCGTCGTCTACGAGGCTTCTCCCGCGGGAAGCGGCGAACAGCCGTTCACCGCCTATCTGCCAAATCAACCTGCCGCGCTGCAGGTTATGTTCCTGCAAAACGGAACGCTTGTCATTTCGCAAGCCTTCCCTTGTGACTGAAGAAAAGAGGTACAAGATGAAACGAAGAACGATCTGCCTTCTGCTCGCCTGTCTGCTGCTGACGGGACTTCTGTCCGCCTGCGACGGGACAGACGCCGCGGAAATGACCGCCGTACCCATCGACACGACGGAAGCGACCGAGACGACGGAAGCCACGGCTGCGACCGAAGCCACGGAGGAGAAGCGAAACACGCCCGTGCAGACGACGGAAGCGCCAACGGAAGCGCCGACGGAGACGCAGACCGAAGCCTACCTGCCGCCTGCCGAAACGCAGCCGCCCGTCACGGAAGCTACGCCGCCCGCAACGGAAGCGCCGACGGAGCCTCCCGTCGATTACCGCAGCCTTGCGCTCGGCTGTATCGGCTGCTCCGTTTCTACCCTGTACGATACGATCGGCTACCCGCCGAACGGCAGCTCCTATGCCAGCAGCTGCAACGGGGACGGCGAGGACGGGGAGCTGTATTACAACGGCTTCACCGTCTATACCTACCGGGAAAACGGCACGGAAACCGTCGTAGACGTCTATTGATTTAAAAGAAACAGCGTGTCGAAGAGGTTTTTCGACACGCTGCTTCTTTTATTGCCTTAAGCTTCGTAGGGGCGAACCCACGTCGGCTTCGACTCTCTCAAGCTTACGCCCTGTCGGGGTCGATACCGTTATCGGCAAAGACCTTCAGAAGCTGCTCCATGTCGTTCGGGCAGCTCATCGGGTCGCCGCAAGCCTTGATTGCGTTGGCGACGTCCTTCAGACCGTTGCCGGTGATCACGGAAACGACGGTGTCGTTTTCTCCGATCACGCCCTGCTCGCAGAGCTTTTTCAGTCCCGCCGCGCCGGTCACGCCGGCGGGCTCGCCGAAGACGCCGCAGGTCATGCCGACCAGCTTCTGCGCCGCCATGATCTCCTCGTCTGTCACGTTGACGACAATGCCGTTGGATTCGCGGATCGCATTCAGCGCCTTGTCCGCGTTGCGCGGCACGCCGACGGCGATGGAGTCTGCAATCGTGTTCTCTTCCATCGGATACCACGGCTCGTTGTTCGCGATGGCGCGATTGATCGGGTGGCAGCCCTCCGCCTGCGCGGAAATCAGCCGCGGCAGCTTGTCGATGAAGCCGATGGCGTATAGATCCTTTAAGCCCTTCCAGACGCCCGCGATCGTGCAGCCGTCGCCGACGGAAATCGCCAGATAATCCGGCATCTTCCAATCCAGCTGTTCCGCGATTTCCAGCGAAACGGTCTTCTTGCCCTCGGACAGGTACGGGTTGATCGCCGCGTTGCGGTTGTACCAGCCCCACCTGTCGATCGCCGCCTTGGACAGCTCAAAGGTTTCCTCATAGTTGCCCTGCACGGAAACGACGTTCGCGCCGAAGGTCATGAGCTGCGCGACCTTGCCCTTGGGCGCGCGGGCGGGAACGAAAATGTAGGTCTTCAGACCTGCCGCCGCGGCGTTGCCCGCCAGAGAGGAGGCGGCGTTGCCGGTGGAGGAGCAGGCGATGACCTTCGCGCCTGCCTCCTGCGCCTTGGCGACCGCCATGGCGGAGGCGCGATCCTTTAAGGAGGCGGTCGGGTTCTGACCGTCGTCCTTGATCCACAGCTTCTTGATGCCGAGGCGCTTTGCGAGGCGATCCGCCTCGTATAAGGGCGACCAGCCGACGCGCAGCGGCGTATCCGGCGTGGTTTCCTCGATGGGAAGCAGCTCGCGGTAGCGCCACATGGTATTGTTCTTCCGCGCCGCCATGGTTTCCTTCGTCAAAACGGTCTTGATATAGTCATAGTCGTAGATAATATCCAGAATGCCGCCGCAGGCGCAGTTGGTCAGATTGGGGACCGCCTCGTATTCCCTGCCGCATTTGACGCAGCGGGCGCATTTCACATTACGCATAGTATTCTCCTTTTCGTGTTATGGGATTCGGGTAGCCAAATTCCCTGCCGGATAGGGTTTCTTAACGTCCGTCAGCCCAAGCAGATAATCCGTGCTGACGTGATAGAGACTTGCTAACGAGCATAACACTTCCGGCGGAAGCATTCGCGCGCCGCTTTCATAATAGGCGTAGGCTCTCTGCCCTACCCCGAGATAGTTTGCTACCTGCGCTTGTGTGAGATCATTGTCTTCCCGCAAATCACGGATTCTTTGATAACGCATTTTTTCATCACCAAAGAAATCATAGCAAGAACAATTTGTTCTATTTACATTATGACCAATTTGTTCTAAAATGACACTATGGAGGTGAGAAAATGGAATTTCAAAGAATGTACTTTGTGCTGTTCAACGCGATCACAGACGCGCTTGCCGAAATCGACGCGATGAATTTCGGGACAGCCCGCGAGTTGCTGCGGCAGGCACAGATCAAATCGGAAGAGATTTATATTGGTTTTGACGATAAAAAACAGGGAGGGGATGTCCCCTCCCCGTAAGGTTTTTGCTTACAGAGCCTTCAGCAGACCGGTCGCCTCGTTGAACTCGTTGATGAGCTCGTCCATTTCCTTCGCCTGCGCGTGAACGGCGTCCCAAGTGCCCTTGGTATCGTACCACAGAGCGTTCAGATCCTTCACGTCACGCGCCTGCTGCTCGACCCAAGTGTAGTACTTGAGGTTGTGGACTCTCTTGCGCTCGGTGTAGGTCAGCTCAAGCAGGTTATCGGTCTTAAGACCGAGCATATGGAGATTGTGATCCAGCGCGGCTTCGTGGACGTCGTATGCGCCGTGCATCTCGTCGAGCTCGGTGATACGGGAGCCGTACATCACGGCGGAGTCGGTCAGAACGGTCATGAGGACGTCATGCTCGGTCAGCTCGTAGTACTTCGCCATCTTGATGCAGCACAGAACGTTCGCAATGCCGGAGATACCGAGCCAACTCAGCTTCTCCACGAGCTCCGCGTCCAGACCGAGGACCTCGCGCAGGTACTTCTTGCCGTCTTCCTTGTTGAAGAGGCGGAGCAGGCGCTGAGAGTCTTCATCGTCGATCGCGATCGCCATGTCGGTATTCTTTACGTTGTGAATCCAAGGAATGTGCTTGTCGCCGATGCCCTCAATGCGGTGACCGCCGAAGCCGTTGTTCACGATGGTCGGGCACTGCAGCGCTTCGCCGACCGCGACCTTCGCGGTGGGATAGTGATCCTTGAGGTAGTCGCCCGCGGACATGGTGCCGGCGGAGCCGGAGGTGAACGCCGCGCCGAAGAGACGGTCGCCGTCACGCTTCAGGGATTCGTAAACGGTCGCCAGCGCTTCGCCGGTGACGTTGTAGTGCCACACGGGGTTGCCCATTTCCTCGAACTGGTTGAAGATCATCATGGACGGATCCTGCTTCAGCTCCCAAGTCTTGTCGAAGATTTCCTTGACGTTGGACTCGCAGCCCGGCGTCGCGATGACCTGACCGGCAATGCTCTTGAGCCAGTCGAAACGCTCCTTGGACATCTCCGCGGGCAGGATCGCGACGGAGTCGCACGCCAGCAGCTTGGAGTTGAAGGCGCCGCCGCGGCAGTAGTTGCCGGTGGAGGGCCATACGGCATGATGATAGGTCGCATCAAACTGACCGGTCACAAGACGCGGAACGAGGCAGCCGAAGGAAGCGCCGACCTTATGGCAGCCGGTCGGGAACCACTTGCCTGCCATCGCCACGATGCGGCAAGGCACGCCGGTGAGCTTGGAGGGGAATTCGATATAGTTCGGAACCTTCTGATACAGACCGCCGAATTCCTTCGGCTCGTTCTTCCACGTAATGCGGAAGAGGTTCAAGGGGTTGACGTCCCACAGACCGACGTTGGTGAGCTTTGCCTTGATCTTTTCGGGAATCAGCTCAGGGTTCTGCATCTGCGCGAAAGTCGGGATAATGATGTTGTTTTCCTTGGCCTTCTGCAGATTGTGCGCAAGGCCTTCCTTGTTGATGCGAAGATCAATCATTGTGTTTTCCTCCTGTTTTTACTTCTGAGTAAGTAAGCGGAAGCCGGCGAACCGCCTTCTTGCCACATTAACCGTTTATATCATAGCATAATTATATAAAAAATCAATTATTTTTGCCAAAATTTTTTCATATGCCGAAAAAGAATCCCTCCTCCGTTTCGATTTGCAAAATACTATTTGACATCTGCAATTGTTATGTTATTATATAGATGTACCCGTATGAATATGGGTTTGAATCGAAACAAATGACGGAGGGTTTTTTCATGGATTTTGAAGCAATCAAGAAAGCTGCGCAAGGCTACCGTGCAGACATGAGCCGTTTCCTTCGCGACATGATCGCAATCCCCAGCGAGAGCTGTGAGGAAGAGGGCGTCGTCATGCGCATCAAGGCGGAGATGGAGAAGCTTGGCTACGACAAGGTGGAAATCGACAAGCTCGGCAACGTCATCGGCTGGATGGGCAGCGGCGACAAGATCATCGCCATCGACTCCCACATCGACACCGTCGGCATCGGTAACATCAACAACTGGACCGCCGATCCCTACAAGGGCTACGAGACCGATGAGATCATCTACGGCCGCGGCGGCTCCGATCAGGAGGGCGGCATGGCTTCCGCCACTTACGGCGCAAAGATCATGAAGGATCTGAACCTGATTCCCGAAGGCTACAAGATCATGGTCGTCGGCTCCGTGCAGGAGGAGGACTGCGACGGCATGTGCTGGCAGTCCATCGTCAACGAATACTTCAACGGACCGGAAGACGCACGCAGCAAGATTGAATTCGTCATCTCCACCGAGCCGACCGACGGCGGCATCTATCGCGGTCATCGCGGCAGAATGGAGATTCGCGTCGACGTGCGCGGCATTTCCTGCCACGGCTCCGCCCCGGAGCGCGGCGACAACGCCATTCACAAGATGGCGGAGATCATCGAGAACGTCCGCGACCTCAACGAGAACGACGCTGCGGACGACAAGGAAATCAAGGGTCTTGTCAAGATGCTCGATCCGAAGTACAACCCCGATCATTATGAAGACGCCCGCTTCCTCGGTCGCGGCACCTGCACCACCTCTCAGATCTTCTATACCTCTCCTTCCCGCTGCGCCGTCGCAGACTCCTGCGCGATCTCCATCGACCGCCGCATGACCGCCGGCGAGACCTACCAGTCCTGCCTGAAGGAAATCGAAGACCTGCCCGCATGCAAGAAGTATGCCAAGGACGTCAAGGTTTCCATGTACATGTACGACCGCCCCGCATGGAACGGTCACGTCTACGAAACCGAGTGCTTCTTCCCGACATGGATCAACAAGGAGTCCGCGCCGCACGTGCAGGCGCTTATCGACGCCCACCACGCGCTGTGGGGCGATAAGAGACTCTATGCCGACGAGCAGGCGAAGGAAAAGCGTCAGCGCCCGCTGACCGACAAGTGGACCTTCTCCACCAACGGCGTCTCCATTCAGGGTCGCTACGGCATCCCGTGCGTCGGCTTCGGACCCGGCGCGGAATCGCAGGCGCACGCGCCCAATGAGATCACGTGGAAGCAGGATCTCGTCGTCTGCGCCGCTCTGTACGCGGCGGTTCCCGGTCTGTACAAGCCGGAGAACAAGGACGGCTCCGCAACCTCGTTCCGTCAGGAGCTCACCGGCAACGATATTAAGTAATTATCATAACGGAGGAAATACAAATGAGCAAAACCGTAGAACTTGCAAGACATCTTGAAACCCTGCACATCAACAACATGTACAAGTCCGACTTCTACTGGACTTGGGACAAGACCGACGACGAGATCGACGCCATCTTCACCGTAGCGGACGCCCTGCGCGACCTGCGCGAGCGCAACAAGTCCACGAAGATCTTCAACTCCGGTCTCGGCATCTCCCTCTTCCGCGACAATTCCACCCGTACCCGCTTCTCCTTCGCCTCCGCCTGCAACCTCCTCGGTCTGGAGGAGCAGGTCCTCGACGAGAAGAAGTCCCAGATCGCCCACGGCGAAACCGTCCGTGAGACCGCGAACATGGTCTCCTTCATGGCGGACGTCATCGGCATCCGCGACGACATGTACATCCATCAGGGTCACGAGTATCAGAAGACCTTTATGGACGCGCTGGAAGACGGCTACCGCACCGGCATTCTGGAGCAGCGCCCGACGCTTGTCAACCTCCAGTGCGACGTCGACCATCCGACGCAGTGCATGGCGGACATGCTGCACGTCATCCACTACTTCGGCGGCGTTGAAAACCTGAAGGGCAAGAAGGTCGCCATGACTTGGGCATACTCCCCGTCTTACGGCAAGCCGCTGTCCGTCCCGCAGGGCGTCATCGGTCTGTTCACCCGCTTCGGCATGGACGTCACCCTCGCCCATCCGGAAGGCTACGAGGTCTTCCCGGAGGTCGAAGAGGTCGCCCGCAAGAACTGCGAGAAGTACGGCTCCAAGTTCCGTAAGACCAACAGCATGGCGGAAGCCTTCAAGGACGCCGACATCGTCTATCCGAAGTCTTGGGCTCCCTTCAAGGCCATGGAAGAGCGCACCGCGCTGTACTCCAAGGGCGATCAGAAGGGCATCGACGAGCTCGAGAAGCGTCTGCTGGCGCAGAACGCCGAGCATAAGGACTGGACCTGCAGCGAAGAGATGATGAAGCTGACGAAGGACGGCAAGGCGCTGTATCTGCATTGCCTCCCCGCCGACATCACCGGTCTGAGCTGCCCGGAGGGCGAGGTCGACAACTCCGTGTTCGACCGCTATCTGGTGCCGCTGTACAAGCAGGCTTCCTACAAGCCGTACGTCATCGCCGCCATGATCTTCATGTCGCAGGTCAAGGATCCCGTCGGCACGCTGATGGCGCTCGACGCTGCGGACAACAAGCGCAAGATGTTCTGAGCTTTTCTCGGCGGAGCGGTAATCCGCTCCGCCGATTCTTTATGAGGTAATCCAATGGAAAGCTTTGCTCCCCGCCCTGCCCTGCCGATGCAATTTGACGTTCCCGCCGATCCGGAGCTGTACGTTTCCGTCTACCGTCACATCGGGAAGAAGAAAGTCACGTATTGGTGGATTCTTTTCGGCGTCAGCGTCTTTTGCGCCGCGAGCAGCGCGCTCTTTGCGTTTCTGCTCAAGGACGGCAGTTGCCGACGCTATTTCATCTTCGCGCTGTTCCTCTGCTGCTATTGCGTATTCGTTCTCTATTCCCTTAAGAATCGCATACGCCTGATCGGAGAATCGCAGGCGCGGCTCGCCGGCAAACACACCCATTATGAAATCACGGAAGAAGGCGTCTTTACCTCCGCGCAGGACGGATACGGGTTTCATCCGTTCACGTATCTTTACGCGGTCATCGTCTATCCCGACATGTGGCTGCTGCGTTTCGGCGACAAAAACGCGCCGACGATCGAGTTCATTTTCAAGAGCGCGTTTCCGAACGCTGCCGAGCAGGCGTCATTTGAAGCCCTGCTGAAGGAAAAGCTCGCCGGAAAGCCCATGCTCTATAAAAACTAATTCAATAAGAAGGTAAATCGTATTATGGCAAAAAGAATCGTTATCGCTCTGGGCGGCAACGCTCTGGGCAACACCCCCTATGAACAGCTCCAGCTCGTCACCGAGACTGCGAAGCCCATCGTCGATCTGATCGCGCAGGGCAACGAGGTCGTCATCGCGCACGGCAACGGTCCGCAGGTCGGCATGATCAACCTCGGCATGGCGACCGCCGCCGAGGCAAAGGCGATCAAGTCCGACATGCCCTTCCCCGAATGCGGCGCCATGAGTCAGGGCTACATCGGCTACCACCTGCAAAACGCCATCGGCAACGAGCTTGCCGCGCGCGGCATGGTCAAGGAGGTCGCCACCGTCGTCACGCAGGTCCTCGTCGACGAGAACGACCCCGCGTTCAAGAATCCCACGAAGCCCGTCGGCGCGTTCTACGACAAGGAAACCGCCGACCGTATCGCGGCGGAAAAGGGCTACACCATGGTCGAGGACGCAGGTCGCGGCTACCGTCAGGTCGTCCCCTCTCCGAAGCCCATTGACGTCATCGAGAAGAACACCGTTAACGCCCTGATCAAGGAGGGCTGCGTCGTCATCACCGTCGGCGGCGGCGGCATCCCCGTCGTGCGCAGAGGCGGCAAGCTCTACGGCACCCCCGCCGTCATCGACAAGGATTTTGCCTCCGCGAAGCTCGCGGAGCTGGTTCACGCGGACGCCCTCGTCATTCTGACCGCGGTCGACCGCGTCTGCATCAACTGGGGCAAGCCGAATCAGGAAAGCCTTGCGGAAATGACCGTCGCGCAGGCGGAGCGTTACTGCGAGGAAGGTCACTTCGCACCCGGCTCCATGCTGCCGAAGGTCAAGGCCGCCATCAGCTTCGCCAAGGCAGGCGGAACCGCCATCATCGCGTCTCTGGAGAACGCCGGCGCGGCGGTCCGCGGCGAATCCGGCACCGTCGTACATCTGTAATAGCAATTGCACAGAAAACGGAGTGGTCTCGTACCGCTCCGTTTTTCTGATACTTGACGCTGACAAACTAATCCGCAGCCAAAGAAGCCGCAAATAATGGATAAACCAGTGTGCGGCTCCTTCTATTCATGGTTTCTCCGCGTCAGTATGCCTCACGCCGGAAGGGACTCGTTTGCATTTTTTGCCTGCGGAAAAAATCAAGGTTGCGTCGGCAGAAACGCCGAGAGGCAGCAGAATCCATTACACGCCTGTACTGCTCTCGTAATTTGAAAAACGCCGGAAGGGACTCGTTTGCATTTGCGGCTTTCAGCCGCAAATTAAGGATAAACCAGTGTGCGCACTGGTTTGCGACCTGCCACCGGCAGGTCGCATTTAGTTTTTCGAGTCCCTTCCATTCCGGCGTACCAAAAAGGACAGCATCTTTGATGCTGTCCTTTTTGGTACGCCGGAAGGGACTCGAACCCCCGACCTACTGGTTCGTAGCCAGTCACTCTATCCAACTGAGCTACCGGCGCATAGTGCGCGCTTCAACGCGCTCAAGTATAATATCACAGTGTTTTGGAAAAAGCAAGTACTTTTTTTCATTTTCCGTGATTTTAATCCTCCGGGCTCAGCTCCACGGCGCGGCGCAGAATGCTCAGCGCCGGAACGGGCTTGGGAAGCTGCATTCGGAAGATCATCTGCGGGTTGCGCGGCTCGGTCAGCACATTTCCGTCCGCGTCCTGCATCGCAGGCACGGTCAGCGCAAACGGGCGCAGATCGGGACCGACCAGTTCCACGCTGTCCCCTGCGGCGAACTTATTGCGCAGGGACAGGGTCGCCATACCGCTTTCGTCGCAGTCCGTGACGATCGCGCAGACCTGCCAGTCGCGGATGTAGCGGGAGTTCTGATAGTACTGCCCCGGCTGTCCGTAGAAGAAGCCCGTCGAATAGCGGCGGTGGGAGACGTGCTCCACCTCGTCGCGCCAGATCGGATCGATCGGTCTGCCGACGGCGACGTCGTCGATCACGTGGCGGTAGGCGCCGGTCACGATCGCCGCGTAGTAGGCGGATTTTGCGCGCCCCTCGATCTTCAGGCAGTCGACGCCGACGCGCATCAGATCGTCAATATGGTCGATCATGCACATGTCGCGCGAATTCATGATATAGGTGCCCTTTTCGTCCTCAAAGACGGGAAAATACTCGCCCGGACGCTTTTCCTCCATCAGCGCGTACTGATAGCGGCAGGGCTGCGCGCACGCGCCGCGGTTGCTGTCCCTGCCGGTCATATAGTTGGACAGCAGGCAGCGCCCGGAGTAGGATACGCACATTGCGCCGTGGGCGAAGGTTTCGAGCTCCAGCTCCTTCGGCGTAGAGCGTCGAATCTCCGCGATTTCCTCCAGCGATAGCTCCCGCGCCAGAACGACGCGCTTCGCGCCGAGCTCGTACCAAGCGTTCGCGCAGGCGGAATTTGCCACGCTGACCTGCGTGGAAACGTGGCGTTCACAGTGCGGCGCGTACGCTTGCGCCGCGCGGAATACGCCGAGGTCGGCAACGATCAGCGCGTCGACGCCGCAGGCTTCCAGCTGTTCCAAGTGCGCCGGAAGCGCCGCGAGCTCGTCGCCGCGCGGCATGGTATTGACGGCGACGTGCACCTTGACCCCTCGATCGTGGGCAAAGCGCACCGCCTCCGGCAGCTCCTGCGGAGAAAAATTCCCCGCAAAGGAGCGCATGCCGAAGCTTGTCCCCGCCAGATAGACCGCGTCCGCGCCGTAGAGGACGGACATTTTCAGCCGTTCCATATCCCCCGCAGGGGCGAGCAGCTCCGGCTTCCTACTCATTGTCCTGCGTGCCGAGGAACTGATTGTGCTCCTCATAGGTCTTGGAAAAATGATGGTAGCCGGTCGAATGATCGAGCGCATAGTAATAGTAGCTCGTCTCGTTCGGATAAAGCGCGGCGGTGATGCTGCTAAGACCCGGATTGGAAATCGGACCGGCGGGCAGACCGGTGTGCGTATAAGTGTTGTACGGGCTGTCGATCTGCTTGTCCGCCTCGGTCAGCGGACGGTTCTCGCCGATCGCGTAGATCAGCGTCGCGTCGATATTCAGATACGGATACTCCGCCGGACTGCACAGACGGTTATAAATGACGGAGGCAATATTGCTGCTCTCGTCCACGCCCGCGCTCTCCTTCTCGATCATGGAGGCGACGGTGATCAGGTCGTAAAGCGTCAGCGTATGCTGATGGATAAACGAATCGTCATAGCCGGCATAGCGGAGGCGCTCCGCAATCTTTTCATTCAGAACGCCGAGCTGTTCCAGCGCTTCATCGGAGAACTTGCGGTCAAAGTTCGACAGGAACTTGTCCAGCACGCGTTCGGGATCGTCATGCTCATAAAAATCGTAGGTGTCCGGGAAGAGGAAGCCCTCCAGCCGGTTCTCCGTTCCGGCTGGGATCGTGTCCGCAAACCAGTAGTCGAGGTCCATCTCCGCGGCTGCCTTTCTCAGCTCCTCCGCCGTGCAGACGTTGTTCTTCTCCATCAGCGCGAAAATCTGCTCGCAGGTCATGCCCTCTGTAATCATCACACGGACAGTCGTGCGGTTCGGGCTGTTGGCGATCATATTGTTGACCAGCGCGTGATAGTCGTAGTTGTAGCTGATGACGTAGGTGCCGGGATCCATCGTCGTATTGGAATCCGTGAAGTCGCAGTAGAGCTTGAACAGCCACGGATATTTAATAACGCCGTGCTCCTTGAGCATATCCGCGATGTCGCCGACGCTGTCGCCGTTTTTGATCGTCACGGTCAGCGTCTCATCCGAGCGTCCGAAGGCAAGCACGTCCTGCGCGCATTCCCACGCGCCGTAGCCGAGACCGACCGCGACCAGTCCGACGATCACGACGTAGAGAATCACCTTGACAAACAGCGGAACGATACGCTTTCTGCGCTTCTGCTTCGGCTTTTCGGGCGGCGGCGCTTCCTCCGCGTCCTCGTCGTAGTCCTCGTCGTAATCCTCATCGTACTCCTCGTCGCAGTCGTCCTCCGCGGGAGCAGGCGTCTCCGGCAAGGGATCTTCATACTCTCCGTAGCCCTTGAAGGCGTCGCCGAAATCAGGCGTGAAATCGTCCTCCGGCGGCAGCGGCTCCTGCGCATCCGGCAGCTCCGCCGCCTGCGGCAGCGGCGCTTCCTCGTAAGGAAGATTCTTTTCGCCCGGCTCCGCGTCGATCTGCTGCTTGATATCCGCGATCAGATCGTCCACGGAAAAATCGTCGTCCAGAACGTCGGGCGTTTGATTGTCAAACAAATCAGCCATACTTTTCTCCTTTTAGCGGTACACCGCGCCGGTCGCGACCTTAATTGCCGCGTCTTTGCCGCGCAGTGCCTCGATCAAAGCAAGCGCAAAATCATACGCCGTGCCGGGCGCTTTGCCGGTCACCACTCTGCCGTCGATTACGGCGCTTTCTCCGCAGGGCTTCGCGCTTCCCATATTGACCTCACAGCCGGGATAGCAGGTCACGCGCTTACCGTCCGTGATACCGAGCTTTGCCAGAACGGTGGGACCCGCGCAGATCGCCGCTGCGTATCCGCCGTTATCATATACGGCTTTTACGGCGTTCAGAACTGCTTCGCTGCCGAGAATGGATCTCACGCCGCCCATGCCGCCGGGCAGAACGATCATTTCCGCTTCCGTCAGATCGGTTTCTTCTGCGACGCAGTCAGCGCAGACGGCAATACCGTGACCGCCGACGACTTCCCTGCCGCCGACGCCGGCAAATCGGACGTCCACGCCCGCTCTGCGAAGCATATCGCAGGGAACGACCGCTTCCGCCTCCTCAAAGCCTTTGCCGAGAATGATATAGACCATTGTTATCCCTCCAGACACTTGCTCACAAGTGTAAAGATTTCGTTGTGAATATCCTCGATCGAGCGCATCTTTCCGTCGCGCGCGCAGTCGACGATCGTCCAGCCGTAATACTCCGCCGCCTGACGACCGGTGCTGCGGCACAGACGCAGATAATCCATGTTCTGCTCGTGAATGTCCGCAACGGTATGCGTGTCATGCTCGCGGCGGCGCAGCAGCTGCCCGGTCAGCTCGGTCGGAACGTCCAGATATATGACGACGTCCGGCATCGGCAGTTCCATGTGCCGGTATTCAAACTCATAGAGCCATCGGAAGAATTCCTTCCGCTCCCCCTCCGACACCTTGGACGCCT